>Ga0209535_1000554_pt1 | contig 26636 bp, 42 predicted proteins | sample LinPmetageLP28_FD_184041 | JGI IMG/M metagenome (GOLD analysis project Ga0209535, IMG submission 184041) | Marine viral communities from the Pacific Ocean - LP-28 (SPAdes) (version 2) | ecosystem: Environmental > Aquatic > Marine > Oceanic | place: Pacific Ocean | collected 2009-08-22
TGAGTGTAATGATGCTTACTGATTATGATGGAAAAAAGATAGAATTTGCTAAAGGTGGTAAAACACAAGGCTATAATGATAAACTTGATGAAAGTTTAGGAAACACCAAAGGGAAGCGTTCTACAAAAGAGCAAAACTACAAAGACCGCAGAGATGAGAGCAAAGGAATGGAAAAAGCGATGGGTCGTAGAGCATATCAATCGGTAGGTACTATGGATAGAAATAACGACCCTAATGATTTATACGGTGCTTTTGAAAAAGGTGGTGAATTAATATTGGGTGGTGCTACTACTCTTAGAGATAATGGAGACATCATGCAATTAGGTATTGCAAATTCAGATGCTGTATTTAAACACGGAGGGGCAATTCATGAAATGAGAAAAGAAAAGGATGTAGATATTTATGAAGAACAAATGGCTAAAGGTGGTAAACTTAGTGAATCAGAATCCAAAAAAGTAGAAATGGTTAAGAAAGTTGCTAAAGGTTATGTGGGAAATGATTTTTTAGAAAAAAACCCTTCTGATAAAGATATATTAAGAATGATAGAGTTAAAAGATGAGAGTGCTAAAGCACATAACTCTACTTTGGATTTAAGACGACAATATGGATTAAAATACGAAAAAGGTGGAATAGTAAAGAAATATAAAGTTGGTGATATGTGGAGTGAGGACTTTGATTACGAAGGAATGTTAATGTATGGTAAAAAAATTAATGACAAAACCTCAATGAAAGATATTGAAAAATATGCGGAGAGTTTACAAGATGTTAATTATCACACTTTGGCAAAACCATTATTTGATTATGAGGTTGCTGTTTCAAAAGATAAAGATAAAAAAAGATATTTTCTTTCTAATTTTAAAAGAAAACTTTCTGATGAATTACAAAACCAAGGATATAATAGGTTAGAGATGAATGAAATATATAATTTCAAAAAAGGTGGTGAAATTGATGCATTTACAATGAGTATGATAAAAGGTAATGGAGACATTACAGAATTGGAAACTAAAGATGCTAAAATAAAAATGGCTAAAGGTGGTAAAATAGGATTTGAAGCATTGTCAAAAAAAGTTGCTAAAAGATATGTTGGCAAAAAAGTTCCTAAAAAATTCCAAAATCAGTATGGTAAAACATATAGTCTTGCTGAAGCAAAAGAAGTTGGAGATAAAGTAGCGGGTGCTGTATATAGAATGCAACAAGCTAAAAAAATGGCTAAAGGTGGGGAGATAGAATATTCTAATGAAGAAAACGAAGCAGTAGGAAACTTTTTACTTAACACTAAAGATGGTCAAGAGATTCTGAAAAAATCTAAAAATTCTTCACAACTTGAAAAAGAAGTAGTAGAATATCATACTAAAAAAGGCATACCAAATTGGGAGTTTGAAGATGATGATGATGAGGGTATTGATTGGGTAACTTTTGGAGATTTATACGATTCAGTAAAAGACCATTACGCTAAAGGTGGTAAAACAAGAAATTTAGATGAATATGACTTATCATCTTATGGTGGCTCTAAAGGGTTTATTAAAGACGAAATTAAACAAAAAGAGGGAATCATTAAAAAAATGGATAAATACCTAAATTCTCCAATGGAAAACTCCGAAAAAGAATATAGAAATAGAGAACTTATAAGAAGTGAAAAAGGAAAATTAGAAGCAGAAATTTTACATTTAAAAGATGAGTTAATGGAGTACGCTAAAGGCGGAAAAATGAAGCAAGGGTACAACGATAAACTTGATGAAAGTTTAGGCAACACCAAAGGGAAGCGTTCTACTAAAGAGCAAAACTATAAAGACCGAAGAAACGAATCCGAGGCTATGGAAAAGAAAGAGGGTAAAAGAAAATACTCTCGAGTAAAGACTATGGATAAAGGTTCAAGGAAACTAAAGAAGCCAAATAGCTTTTTTGCTGTAGTTAAAAGAAAACAGAAAAAAGGTGAAGCTTGGAAAGATGCAATTCAAAGAGTAAAGAATGAAATGAAAAAATAAATATTATGCAAAAAAAACTTATGGTGATTTTTTTCATTATAATTATGATGTATAGCTGTGGCTCTACTATAAATAATTTTGAAAAAAATATAGAAAAACAAGAAGCTATAAGGAAACAAGATAAAGGATTGATGAACACATTGTTTTTCGGAATAGTGACATTTTCAATTTTTAGCATGATTAATAATAAACCAAATTAAAATTAATAATATGAAAAATAGTAAAAAATGTCCATGTATATTTTTGGGCGAATGTATATGCAATAATTCTTAAATTTTAGCTATGAAAAGAATATTAATAGGTGGAGTTTTTATTGCAAGTGGTATTTGGCTGATAAATAAACTTATGAAAAAATCAAAATCTAATGTTGAAAAACCTGAATTTGATTATATAAATCAACAAGATGGTGTTTCTTTTATGGTTAATGGTAAGGAAATTTATGTTCCTACAGAACAATTAGAGGAAACATATCAGCATATACTAACAATAAGAGATAATCAAAGATGGAATACTCATACTCTTTCAAACAAAGACATAAGAGAGTCTTTTGAAAACATGACACCTGAACAATTAGAACAAATGAAAAATACTCCTATATTTCAGGAATTAAGTAAATTTAAACCTTACCAAATTGATACAACAGCTATCAATAATTTGGGGAAAAACAACGGGCAAATACCAAGTTATGGCTTTAGTCAAGAGCAGTTACAAGCTTTGATTAATCAAACAGCAGTAGTGCCAAAATTACCAAACTATGGCAAATAAAAATTTAATAATAGGGGGAAGCTTAGTAGTCGCTACTTTTGTGTTTTTAAGACTTTTTTTAAAAAAGGGTTCTGAAGTAAAAGCGGATAGGATTCAAGTAGCCGATGAAGGGGAGTGTCCTTTGAACAAGTATCAAGACGAAGAAAGAGTTAAAGAAGATAGAGAAAAATATGATGCTTTTATGACTCAATGCAAAAAAAATAACCCTCTTGCAGGTTTTACTTTTGGTGGAAAAAAAACTATCAATAATTTAAGTTGTGCGGAAAGTTATAATAGATACCAAATGCAACCTACTGCTTGGATAGACTTAGATTGTTCTGAAGAAGAAAAACAAGCCTATAAAGATTATATGGATAGGCAGATTGCAGAGATGGTTAGAAAAGGCAATACAGGTGAATTTAGACCATTTTTAACCCCACCCTCAATGATTGCTATAGATAAAATGAATGGCAAATTTGATAAAAATAAAAATTACAACAAAAGCTGTGGAACTCAAATTTGTTGGCTATATGTCGATAATAAATGGGTAAGAGAATCTTAATACTAAAAATAAAAGAGAAATCCAATAAATAATTATTATTTAATAAAATAATATTTATATTTGTATTTCACATTAAATTATAACTATTTACTTTATGGACACAATTTTAACATTAGAAGGCGAAATTGGTAGAGAAAATCTATCAACTCAAGGAAAAAAAAGAATAACTACCTATCACAACTTAAATAAGCAGGTAGGTAATTTAGAAAAGGCTTATCAAGGTGCTGATGAGAAAGAAAAAGATAATTATGGTCAAGAGTTGGATAATGCAACTGAATACCTTAATAACTTTAGAAAAAGCACAATAGATTTTTTGCAAGATGAATTAGATGACCTCAAAGCAAAGAAAAAAGCCAAAGAAGAAAAGCTTAGATTGAAAAAAGAAAGAGAAGATAAAGCAGAAGCAGAAGCAAAAGCAAAAAAAGAAAACGAAGAAAAAGAAAAAACTGAATCAAATGCTAACAATACTGATATTGACAACCTTGCTAAATCAAGTGAGGCAGAAGAAGAATCAAAAAGCACAGGGGTAACAAGCCTGTTGTTTGGTGGGTTAGTATTAGTAGCTACACTTGGTGCAGTTAATTATTTTAGAAATAGGTAGAAGTGAATGAAAAGAAGTGGAAGAAAGAGTAAGGCTCAAACACCTGCCCCTAAAAAAGACAGAATAAAAGGTTCTGCAAAAAATGTAAAAGGGAGTGCTAAAAGTCGAACCTCTGCTCGTTCTATCAAATTTTCTGAAAAAACTTTAAATTCTATTAAACAAAAATTAAAAGAATATAATTCAAAAAATTCTTCCAAGAAAATTTCTTTACCAACTGCAAAAGCAGTAGTTAGGCGAGGAATGGGTGCATATTCTACTTCTTATAGACCCACTATTAAAGGTGGAAAACCAAATAGTAGAAATGCGTGGGGTTTATCAAGGCTTCATGCTTTTATGCGTAAAAAAAGTCGTTCTGAAACAGCAAAAGGAGTTGTTTCTAAAAGACCAATTAAAAAATCTTATGTTCAAGATAATGATTTATTATAATGGGCTACAGGATAACAAAATACACAAGGCAACAAGCGAAAAAACTTGGTGTTGAGGTAAAACCTTCGAAAACAAAAGGTAAAAAAATAGATGTTTTCAAAAAAGGGGTAAAAGTTGCTTCTGTAGGTGCTACAGGTTATAAAGATTTCCCCACTTATACTGCTCTTGAAAAAAGAGGTGTATATGAAAAAGGATATGCAAATAAAAGAAGGAAACTGTATAAAATAAGACACGCTAAAGATAGAAAAATAACAGGTAGTGCAGGTTACTACGCAGATAAATTATTATGGTGAAATTAACAAATCAAGTTTGTCCTTTGGTACATAAATGGTCAAAAGCAATTAAGTTAAGAAGTCCTAAATTAATGGCTGATTTTTATTGTGAAAATGCAGTCTTAGTGGGAACTTACAGTAAACCTTATGAAATTGGTAAAAGTCAAATTTTAAAATATTTTAATGACTTTCTTTCTAATGAAAGCATGAGTTGTGTTATAAACGAACAGACTGCTCAAGTAATAGGAGATATTTGTGTTTCAAGCGGTATTTATACATTCACTATTAATGGTGATAGTATTGAAGCAAGATTTACGTTTGTCTGTATTATGAAAAATGGTCAAATGAAAATTTTAACTCATAATTCTTCAGTTTATGAAAGATAGTCAAATAGTAGCATTAACAACATTTGTTTTGTTTTCTGCGGAAGCTTATGGACACTATTTAATTGCTAAAAATGAAGGACAAGAAAAATTTACTTTTTATATACCAAAAATTGAAACAACAGTAAAAAATTTAATGGTGGTGGGCGTATTTTCTTTAGCTAATGGGTATGCTGTGTCACAAATAAAAAAATTATTATAATGGTATTTAGAGAATCTGAAAAAGAATCAAAAAAAGATAAAATTCATAAAAACCTACTACTTGTTTTTACAGCAGTAGGTATTATAAGTTTTAGCTTAGGTGCATTAGTAAATTATCATGCACTAAAAAAAATTAATGGTAGGTGATATATTCAGGTAATATAAAAAACACTTTAGGTGAGCCTTTAATGGGTGCTAATGTTTCAGCACAATCCAAAAGAGGTCTTGTTGGTGTTATTTCAGATTTTGATGGTAATTTCAATTGGAATCCTGAAACAGAACTAACTTCACCCATCACAGTATCTTATGTAGGCTATCAAAGTAAAACCTTAGACCCAAGTGAGGTACAAGATAAACAAATAGTTCTTAAAGAAAGCATGGAACAATTAGATGAGGTAGTTGTTATAGCTAAAAGACCTAAAAGTCAAAAAGGCATAGATAAAAACAACTTAATAGGCATTATAAGTGGAGGTGCAGGTCTATTAGCAATAGGAATCTTACTCGTAAAATTTAATAAATAATGGAAAAAAATAATACAACACAAACAGCAGAAACTTCGGGTGCAGAAGCAGTATCTACACAAGATACAGCAAGTGCAGTAGACACTACAAATCCAACTGAATCAAGTTTTGAGGAAGGTGGGGAGTTAAAATCAGGAGGTGATTATTCACTTGTTTACTATCTTACATTTGCTTTACTGATTTCAGCATCTGCATATAGTATTTATTATCATCGACAGGCTTTAAACAAAATGATGGATGATGATAATGATGAGTTAAAAAGACAAGTAAGGGAAGTAAAAACAAATTTAAAAAAACTAATGGGAAACAAGTATGAACTTATCACTAAATAGTATAACATACGGAAATCCTAATCTTTCGCACAAGGAGGCTTTGTCAAAGACTTGTATTGTTGATGGTTTATTTGAATCATTAACAAAAATGCCTTTTCCCGAAAATGAAAGCGATACCACAAAACAAGAATTAAATGAACTTGTCGAGTATTCTAAAGATATGAATATAAAGGACAATGAAAAGTTTAAAAATCGTTATATTTTTTATGACAGAAACTTATTTCAAGCAATTATAAATACATTCCGTAGTGAAAAATTAGATTTAGCCCAATTAATTGACGATATAGATAAAGATATTACCCCGCTAATAGTGAAATTAAAATATTTTTATCAAAGACCAAGACCATATCAACTTGCTAATTATTATAAATTGAAGCTGTTTCCGATAAATACTAAATCAGGACACTCACCTTCATATCCAAGTGGACACACAACACAGGCTTATGTAATTCTAACAATTTTAGGAAATTTACTACCTGACTGTTATCAAAAATCAAAAAAGATGATAGAAGATGTCGCTTACAGCAGATGTTACATGGGAGTTCATTATCAAACCGATAATGATTTCGCATTTCAAATTGGTAAAGAAATTTTAAAAAATCCTGAATTTGTTAAGAAATATGGAATATAAAAATTATGACACGATAGTTTTTCCTGTATGTCCGTTTCCTAAACCAAGGATGACACAAAGGGATAGGTGGAAAAAAAGACCTGTCGTGGTTAAATACCATATTTATAAAGACAGCATGAATCATTACGCAAATGAATTTAATTACTGCGTGGATAATGTTTTGTCTTTAACTTTTATAATTCCTTTTCCAAAATCATATTCAAAAAAGAAAAAAACAGAATTAAGAGGAATGCCTCATATCCTACGACCTGACTTAGATAATTTATTAAAAGCTTTTAAAGATGCTTTGTGTAAAGAAGATTCTTATGTACATACATACAATTCAATTAAAAAGATTTGGGGAGATGAAGGACAAATAATAGTAAAGAAACTTAAACCAATAATAAATGACACAACTCTCGAACAATACTAAGTCTAAACACGAACATTTATTTATTGAGTTTTCATATTTCACAAGAGATTATGGAACAAATGCACTTTTGTATAATTTAAAAATTTTAAATAAGTCTACAGGTTCATTAGTAGGTGAATCTTCAGAAGAAGAAAACCTTACACATGAATTAGGAATAAGTTTTTCGGAATACGGTATAAATTTTATTTCTCTATTTTTTCAAACAAATCGAACTAAAATCATTAACTTTGATTACAATACAAACTCGGCATTAAACAACAAGGTTTTTGAAATTATTTGCAGGGTGTTTAAAACTACAAAAGATTCTATCTTAGATAAATTTGATAGGGATGGTATAAGAGTTTATGCAAGTGGCTCTTTATTTAAGTTGCTTTTAGATACCTGTGGATATAGTGTAAAAGATGTCATGCACCTAACAGGAAAGCCAAGAAGTATTATAAGTAGGCATAAAAACATTATTAGCAACTTAGACCACAAGCATATTTATGACAAAAAAATTATTATAAAATTTATAGAAGCTAAAAAACAATTAATTAAATATATATTAGATGAGTACAACCAAGAAAGCTAATGATTCTGTAGAGGAAGCAGAATTTGAAGAAGTCAATGATTATAACGTAGATTCTCAACCTGATTTTTCTCCCTTTGACGAACCTGTAAAAGAAAGAGATTATACTAAGCCTAAAATAGACACATCCAATTTAGAAAGTGAATTAGAAGAACCTACTTTTGAAGCACCAAGCTTCGCTGACTTTGAAGATGAAGTCGAAGAAAAACCATTTAATCCAAGCTACAATGAATTAGGCAATAAGGAGAAGCAAATGGGTGCGGAAATGATTGCCGATGTAGTTGTTGATGGATATGCTCGTTTAAAAAAGGGTATGGGTAGTCTTTCTTCTATTAGTGAAAATAAATTAGAAAGAGAGTTTGCAGAAGGCAACATTAACCCTAACATTCAGTTACCTATAGATGAGTATGGTAATACAGCATCGATAAGAGAATTTGTTAAAGAATTTAATGACACGAGTAAAGAGGCTTTTGACACTCCTGAAGATTTTAAAGAAAAAGTCAAGCCACCACTAATTAGAGTATTTAAAAAGAGAGGTGTAGGAATGACTGATGAACAGTTGCTCTTATATTATTTTGGAACTGATTTCGCCACAGCAGGTATTACAGCATTTGGATTAAAAAAATCGGCAGATGGTATTCTTAAACAATTAAGAGAACAGACCGATATGATGCGTTCACCTAATACACCTCCACCACCAACACCAACCACAACAAGTGAAGCCTCTACTGATGTTTCAGAAAATGAAACAGAGTTTGAAGAACCTGAAGAAGTATTTGAAGTTCAGCCTGATATTGTTGCACCGACCAAAAAGTCGAACTCAAACTTTAGTAGCGATTCAAATGTTCCTTCTAATATGCCTGAATTTGGTGACCCTGAAATTTTAAAAGAAATAGACAAGTTGGCTTCTAAAGAAGTTGAAGCAGGTACTAAAACAAAAAGAAAAAGAGGCAGACCAAAAAAGAAATAATAAAATGTATTATGATAATTCTACATTAATAAATTTGTTTATAAGAGGAATTTCTTTTACTAATCCTTGTGTGACTTATGATTGTTATACTATAGATAATGTAAATTTCATATCTTCAGAGGAGGAAGTAATTTTAAATTATTCAGAAAAATGAGAGAACCAAAATTAGGTGTCGCAGTAGGCAAAAAAGGAGTCGGTAAAACTTATACCACTAATAATGTAATTGAAAGTTATATAAAAGGAAATCCCAACAAAGGGGTTAAACCAAGAAGGGCTTTAATTCTTGATGTAAACGATGAATTTGAACATATAAAAGCTTTAAGACTTAAAGATGTTATGAAGTTTTCTGTACATCCTATAGTAGAAGCAAGAAGAATTAGACCTTTTATGGAAGATGGTCAAAGAATGACGATAAGAGAAATTCAAGAAGCTTTATTTGAAATATTAAGAAACTTCAGAGGAGGACTTCTTCTTATTGAAGATATAAACAGGTACATATCTGACCAATTACCAAATGATGTTGTAGGTGCAATATGTACAAATAGACACGCAGATACTGATATTATTCTCCATTTTCAGTCTATTGGTAGGGTAACTACTAAGATTTGGCAAAATCTAAATTGGCTACGTTTTCATAAAAACACAGATAGCGTAGATAGACATAAACATAAATTTGAAGATAAATTCGAATATCTTAAAATAGCTGAAATATTAGTAAATCATAAATATTACAATGGAGATGAAAGATATTTCCTTTATGTAGATATTGACAGCGAAAAAATATTAGGAAATGTAACTCGAAAAGATTTAGATTTTGCAATCGAAGAATATATTTCAAAGTACTATAAAAAAATAGTTTCTCCACTATTAAATCAAGTAGGGATGGATGGTAAGAAAAAACATACTCCACAATCTGCCATCAAAGAGATAAAAAGCAAGATTTACAAGAATTTTAGTAAATAAATGCGATTTATCAATATTATTGCAAATAATTTTATTTATTAAAATAATTATTATTACAAAAGATAATATATTTGAATCGTAGATAGTTCTGTAACTATTCACGAACAAAAATTATTAACTTTTAATCATTCTGTAATGAATACCAAAGTACTACTTGAGTTTGGTAAGTCTGTTTTAACTGTCGTTGTGGGTGTAGCTGTATATAATGCAGTAAAACCTATGTTAGACAAAGCAAAACTGTCTGCACCAAGTTCTGACGCTTAGTCAAAAATTTAAAATTATTATTAACCTTATTTAAACTTTAATTATCATGTCAAATGTACGCAGATATTTAGCAAATGCACAGAAAATGGCAAACGAATCATTTTCAAATGCAGACGGTTTCATTGATGACGACTTATCCTTTACAGGAGAAGATTTCTTCAGTGCTAATGGAGTTGGTGGAGGTTCTGCCCCTACTTCTCAACCATATATTGTTACTATTACTTCCACATCAGGAAGTGCAGTATCAAACTTTAAGGTGCTTGGTTCATACGAGTTCCTTAACAACTCGGGATTCACTTCAGGTGGAGACCTTGTAATCGGTTCAATCACTATTTCAAGTGGAATTTCAGGTATTACTTACCGTGAAATGTTGTACCAATTTATGAACAACCCGTATAGTGTAGGACTTACTTATGTACAGTCAGCTACAGCTAATCAGATTTTGGAAACTATTTCTGTTAATACGAGAGATGCTAACGGTAACGAAGCACAAAAAACACTTGTGCCAACTATTGACCCGTATCAGCAACAATCTACAGTATTAGCTATGAAATATGCTTACAGAATCGATGGTTTCACGAAACTTATCGTTCGTCAGATTTTAGCTAACGCTACTGTTAAATTGTACTTCTACCCATCAGATAACATTAACCTTGCAAGAGGACTTGCAGGACAAAATGTTTCTCGTGCATACGGAAACCCAGGCATTGTAAAAGCACAAACTATCAAATTAACATAATTTGTAAGTAATGCTTTACAGTATTGGATAAATTAACAAGGGGCTTTTTTAGTTAATCTAATTAGCCCCTTTTTAAAATTAAAAAATTATGGAGGTTTACGATTATTTACCAAATACTTTAAGAAATAAGCGTGGACAACTTATGAGAAGAAAAGTGGATAACACAACTTCTAATTTTAACACTATGGATGTATATAATTATGTAGCAGGAAGTAACCCAATAGGTTCACAGGGTATTATAAACAGCTTTGGATATAAAGTTGTAAATAAAAATGATATGGGTGGGAACTTAAAATCACTTGTGGCTAAAGAGGGAGAATCTGCTTTAAAAATGGTTATGGATAATCACCCCGATAAAGAGGTGATATTAGAAATGTATAGCCCTACAGACAATGATGATTCATGTGGCTGTAATAAATGTAAAACACAATCAAAACTGATAGAACAGTTTTTAAACGCAAGTGGAAAAGAGCAAAGTGAGGCTAAGAAAAGCGATACGAATTTTTCGTTAGTATTTCTTGCAGGTATTTTGGCTTTATCTTTTGCAATAATTTCAAAAAAATAAACAATGGCTCGATTTGACAATTTAGGGAAAGCTATAGGAATAGCAATTTCAAAAGATGAAAGCGGTATAAGACAATTACTTCAAAGAAATGGAGTTTCTACCGCAAATATAAAAACAAAATTACAACTGTCTGATGTATTTGTAGAATCCATAATAGCTTCAAGAGGATTGGCGAAAGATTTCGAATCTTACATAAAATCTAAAAGTGTTGCAAATGCAAGTGGTTATTATAACATAAATGCATTTAACAATGTTGTTGGAGATGAAGTGCCTGATGCTTATAATATGTCAGGAAGCAACGTAAGTGACAATTTTGTAAATGCTGATGGAGAAAATGAAGAAGAAAAAGAAAAAGGAGGCTTTTTTGCAGGACTTAATTTAGCTGATTTACTTAATTCAGCGAAAGAAGTTTATTTAGCACAACAAAACGCTGATACTGTAAGCAATGAAACAGAGCAAATAAAATTAGCATCTCAAACACAAATACTAAATCCTGATTTAAACCCAAGCGGAGTTGTTCCTGCTAAAAGTTCAAGCAACACAGGTCTATATATTGGTCTTGGAGTTTTAGGATTAGCAGTAGTGTTGGGTGCTGTATATGTTTTTAGAAAAAAATAAATAATATGGCAACAGAAAATCAATTAAGAGAATTAGGTAACGCTATTGGCTTTTTATCTGTAGTAGATATTAAGGGATTAAGTTCACTTATAAATAAGTATGGTGGAAATGGTAATATTATTTCTTATCAAAATTTAAATAAACAAGCGATAATGCTTTTAGGTAATAAAGGGTTTTATCAAGAGTTTGTACGATTAGTAAGTTCAAACTTAAAAGTATTAGAGGAAATGAATGCAAATGCAAGTGGATTTTATAACATGGATGCTTTTGCTAATTCAAATGGTGCTTCAACAACCCCTGCAACTACAGGTGGCGGTGGTTTCTTTTCAGGCTTTAATTTACAAGGCTTATTAAACATTGGTTCTACAATTTACGGTAGCACACAGGAAGATAAGAGACAAAGAGATTTATTAAATGCACAGGCTAATCAAAATGCTCAACAACTTCAAGCACAAATTGATGCAGGTAATCTAACTTTAGAAGCAGAAAGATTAAAACTTGCTCAAATTCAAGCTATGCAAGGACAAGGTGGTGCTAAAAACAACACTATGCTATATGTGGGATTAGGTGTTTTAGGCTTACTTGTTGTTGGTGGTGTTATTTATGCTGTTGTTAAAAAGTAATATATGAAAAGCCCAAAAGAAATAGTTGGAGAAGTTTCTTCAATGACTGATGAAAAGAAAAGAAAAGCATTTATGGTGAAAGCACAATCAAGTGTTCACGGTGCTTTTTGGGGAGGTGCTTTTGGTCTTATGTTCGCTTTTTATAAAGGAAAAAATAAATATACAAGTGCCTTGTTAGGTGCAGGAATAGGTGCGTTAGTGTCGAACCTTTTAACCGTTGAAAAGAAATAAATATGCATCATTCAGATTACATGGAGGATTTTAATAACGCAATAGGTTATGGAATAGGTAAACAATTAAGAGATTTTCAAGTAAACAATAGAGACTTGTTTGATAATAATGTTATGAAACCTAATACAGAAAGAGATGTGTCGGGAGTGCTTGTAGAAAGAGATGTTCAAGTAGATGAACTTGTAGACCAAGTACAGTCTGATGGACAAGTAAATATAAAAAAAAACACCTTTATTGGTGCAAAAATAGGAAGTTCATTGGGCTTCATAGTAGCTTTAGGCTACGCTTTTAAAGTTAAGTCAGGCTTTTTAAAAGGATTTGGATATACAATCTTAGGAAGTATGGCTTTAGGTGGATTAGGGGCAGGAGTAGGATTAGCCATTGATTCACGAAAAAACGAAAAATAACAATTAATATTAATCTTAAATTATGAAAACTATGAAATTAGATGTTAAATCATTAGTAGGAGTAGCAGTATCAGTAGCTGTACTTTATGTAACCGTATATTACGGAGGACAAGCATGGAAGCGTTCACAGGATGGTGAAAAACTATTATAATAAATGAAACAAAAGACTATTTTAGGACTTTTATTAGTTGTTGCAGGAGTAGGGGGTCTTTCTTATGTATATAATTTATATATCAAAGAACCTGAACTGCAACAATAAATTTATTATATGGAAAAATCAGCTAATCAATTATGGAGAGAAAGTGGCACTTCATTATCTTTTAAAGATTGGATTCAAAGAGAGAAAGATAAGGGTGTACAAATAAAAAACAAACTCCTTGAGAATGTTGTTGGTTCAATGCAAGAAACTGACAAAAAAGACACAACAGAAACAGCAAGATTTGGATTTGGAATACCAAAGTGGGTAATATACACGGGGATTTCAATTATAAGTGTTGCAGTTGTATATAAAATATACAAAGCCAAAAAATGAATTTAAGGATTAATACCCGTTATGAAGAATTATCATTGGCTATTCACATTCAAACCCTTACACCTTCTAAAATAAGGATTAAAGTTTTTGATGCTGAAAAGCCCAAAACCGTTTTTACCGATAGGTATAAAACAGTTAAAGGTAATGAGGTTTTTTATATAAGGATGCCACTTAGTTCAAGTAAGGTTATTGTTAGTATATATAATGAGGCTGTTGGGAATAAGAGAAAAGGCGAAGATAAAAGCTTTATAGTAACAGAGGTTAAAAAACTTCCTTTGCAAAAAAGAACAGATGTAGGAGATATAAGAGATTATACTGTTTCATCTTTTGTTGATTTTGCACAAAGATTTTCTTTTAACGCATCTTACTTAGAAGCAGATAAAACTTATCAAAGTCAAAGTGGGGAATTTTTAATAGAATATCTACCTGTTATAGTTAGTGCTAAATCAGGTAAAAAGTTAAAAACTCCTGCAAGGATTTCTAAAGTTAATGGTCGAATACAAGTGTCTAAAGAGGCTTTTGATGATTATACTGTACCTATGCGTATGGCTATTTTACTTCATGAGTTTGCACACTTTTATTTAAACGATAACATGGATGATGAGGTTGAGGCAGACCTAAATGGTCTTTTAATTTATTTAGGATTGGGTTACCCAAGAATAGAAGGTTATCAGGCATTTTTAGAGGTGTTTCAAGAAAGCCCATCACAACAAAATAAAAACCGATATGATATTATAAACAAATTCATTCGGGATTTCGAGAACAATAAAATGGTAATGAATTAAATAAAATATTATGGCAAAAAGAAAAATGAATGCATACATGACAGCACTACAAAAAGCAAGAAAAAGCGGTGCAAGTAGTTTTAATTATAATGGTAAAACTTATAAAAGAAGTAAAACTAAAACAGGTATGGTAATATTTAAAGCAAGATAATAATGAATAAATTAATTAAACCAATTATAATAGGTGTAGCTATTAATTTAGCTTTACCAAAAATAGTTTCTCCTTTTGCAAGTGCAGAGGAAAAAAAACCACCTACAGGAAATGCTAAAGATTTAAATTTTAAACAACAACTTGTACACATGATGGTTCATCACGGTCAAGTTCCTTTATCAAGTAGCATAATTGTAGGTACAATAATTGGATTAAGTGTTTTTATATCATCTAAAATAAAATAATTATGGAAAAATATACATCAATCTTTAGGGAAAAAAACTATTATATAGGAATTGCTGTAGGTGTAGCAAGTGTTTTACTTTATCAAAGATTTAAAAAATAATTATATGAAAGATAAAACATTAGTATATGGTGCTTTGATTGGAGTAGGTGCTTACATTTATTTTAAGAACAAAAAAACTTCTAAAGAGGTAGTTACTACTACTGAAGAAAGTGAACAAATTTCAGACGTAAAACCTTATTCAAAAGAATCTGATAAAATTGCTCTTTTTAAAAGGGCTAACAATTTTTATAAAGGTGGTGTAAAACCATCAGAAGATTTACTAAAAAGATTAGAAGAAGAAAGAGGTAAAGCTATGGCTATTATTATGTCATTTAAATTAGAAAAAGAATTTGATAAGTGGAGAAGTTCTTTGTCTGAATCACAAGCTTATCCTGTAGCTAAACCCGTTATGGTTGGAGATAAACCAATAGGGGTAGGATTTAAACCTGAATATTCACAACCTTACTATGAACCGAAAAATCCACCAAAAAAATATTCGGGGTTTGATGGAAGTTTCTATTTGAATCAGACAGGAAATTCAAGAGAAGAAATGAGAAGTCTTGAACTTCAGAGACAAGAAAGAGCAAGACAAAGAGTTAGAGATAAGCGTAGACAAGCGGGATTTGATTCTAACCAATAAAATAATATACAAAATATTAAATTATGAAAAGTAATACGATAATAACATTATTAGCAGGTCTAAGTTTATTCTTGCTTTTTGATAAGTACGGAAAAAAGAAAAAAGATTGTGGCTGTAAAGGACATAGCGAAGTCGAACCCGAAGATTCATCTGACGATGCAGATTGTCAAGAAGCTGTAGATATGATTATGGCTGAAAGAATGAAAACTATGAAAATGTCTGAAGAAGGTTTTGCTCGAATGAGAGAACAAGAATTAGAAAAATGTAAAAACTCATAATATATGTCATTGCAATCAATAAAATTATTACCAACTTTTCAAAGTTCAGATAACACTTGGCTGTCATGGTACAAAGATGTTAAAAGTACTTTAAATCGAAAGGATGCTAATAGATTATTTAGTATGCTGTGGAATAATGAAAACGGTTATGATTCTGATGCTAATACAAAATTTCTAAGAGATGAAATGGAGGACTATGGAGTTGAAATAGCAACAAGCAGTTTAGGTGAAATAAAGGATTTTGGAATTGGTGTTAAAAACTTTGTAGGAGACTATTTTACAGCAGGAAAAATATTAGGTATTACTATGGCAGGTATATGTGTGGTGGCTGTTGGAGGACTTATATTACAAATTGCTTTTAAGAAAGATGTCAGAAGGGAAGCGGTTCAAATCGGTACACTTGTTGGAACAAGAGGGCTTTCAGGAATAGGTAAAAAATAAGATATGACAAAACAACAGAAAATAATAATTCTTAGTGGTTTAGCTATTACAAGTGTGGCTTATTTTATATATAGTAAGGTCAGAAAAGGGCAAATACTTGATGAACTTATATTTTTAATAAATAATACAGGTTCAGGTGGTGGAAATACTAATAAAAATAACAATGCGTTAAAAGGACTTTTGGTACAACAAATAAGACAAAATAACCCAAATAAAAATTTTATTATGTTAAGCCAAAATAAAGTAAAACAATATGCTGAAGATTTAAAGAGTGCTGTGCAAGGTGCAGGTACAAACGAAAACGAAATTAGTGGTGTATTTAGTAAATTAAATGATAAAGTTGCAGTATCACAAGTTGCATCTTATTTTAGTGGATTATATGGAGAGACACTTTATGACCGATTAAAAGAGGACTTAAGTGATGATGATTTTAAGATTTACGTTACCGATTATTTAAATAAAATGCCCGAGGTACGATTCAGTTAAAATAAAAAAATTATGACAAAAAATACTAAAATTATACTATATACTGTCGGAGGGGTGGTTACTTCTGCTGTTGCTTATTTTATATACTCAACTGTTGTACGCAAAAAAGCACAATCTTTTGATGAAGATTTTGGTAATACCTCAACTAATACTTCACCTTCAAATAATACCAATGAAAACAATACTGCTACATCTGTAGATGAGTTTGTATCAGGTTCAGCAGTTCAATCAAGAGAAAGCTATCCCTTAGAAGCAGGGATGTATGGACAAAAAGTTTACGTTATGCAATCTGCCTTAAAAAGTTTAGGTAAATATTCAGGCAATTTGGATGGAAAATTTGGACAAAAAACTCGTGAAGCCTTAAAAGATTATTTTTATACTGCTTGTACATGGATAAGATGTGATATAAGCTATAATAATTGGAAAGAAATAATTGACGATGCAAAAAGCAAAGGATGGGGTCTGAATCAGGCTTGGTCAGAAGCTAAATCTAAATATTTATGATATGGGGTACTATGATGTCGGTAGAGGTAGAGGAGATGCTTTTGCATTTTTAAGGACAGGTAAGTATGCTACTACAAAAGATTGTCCAACAGCCCTTAGAAATAAAGAAGAACTTGATGTAGTTATTTCCGATACTTCTAAAAAAGCCCTTGGAAGCGATTATTGGTCAGGGTATAATTCCGTATTAAAAGAAAGAAGGGGAGAAGTATTAGCATATTATCGTTTTGGTAAATGTGACGATTATTTCAATAGAAAAAAATCCCAAGATTTAGGAAGAATAGTTGATAGAGAATCTCAAATTTATGAAGATTTAATTTCAGCCCAAACAAAAAAACAAAATACTATCGTTTTGGGAATTGGGGCAATTGTTATACTAATTGGTACTATATTAATATTCAAAAGAAAATAAAATATGAGTTTGTTTTGGACAAATAGTGTAAAAATTAATAGAGCAAATGCCGAAGGTGAGGCTTCACAATTAGGTATTGAATATGCTCATAGAAATAACACCGCTTTTAATAGGTGTGTTGATTTAGATAGAAGAATTAAAAGATATGATGTTTTAATTTCAGATTTATCAACAAAAAATATAAAAAGTAACGCATACGGTGATTTAATTAGAAAATATAGTGCTGAAAGGTTAGAATTGCAAAAACCTTTTGCTCAATCTGATTGTAAAAATACAATTGAATTTGAGAAATTAGAAGAATCAGCAGATATTTTGGGAAAAGGATTTTCTCAATATGAATTAGATATTCTTGAAAAATCAAGAAAAGAACAAAATAAGTTATACGTTATAGGTGCTGTAGTTATAGTATTTGGTGCATATTTAATTTTTAGATAATGAAAAAATCAGAGAAAAAAGATTACAGAGGAATATACGATAAGGGTGAAACAGGTAGAATTAATGACTTGTTAAACACACAAAGAGAGTTTTTTTTAGACGAAGAAAAAGCACAACAGCCACAAGAAAACAAAGTACAAAAATACTTTTTGATTGCTATGGGTGTTTCATTAATATTAGTAATAACAAAAGTTTTAACAAAATGGAAGAAGTAAATAACATATTAAATCCCAAACAAAATAACAATTGGGAAGAAAAAGACAATTTTGCATCCAAGACACTTGAAAAAGGAGAAGGAATAGTAAAAGATGTAATTGATGGTGCAAAAGAAACCTTTGACCTTGCGGTAGAGGAAGCAAAAACAGTTGCACCTGATGTGGTCGAAGTTTTCGAAGAATCATCAGAAAGATTAAATTCAAAAGATAGAATAACAAAATTAATGCCTAACAATTATTTAGTGTTTGGTGCGATTATATTAACATCTTATTTTATTGTCAAAAAAGTATTATAATGCGTAAAATTTTATTTTTAGGTGGGGTATCTATGGTGGGGTACGCTTTTTATTATTATTTTAAAAAGCAATATAATCTTGCCATGAATTACGCTTACAAAATAAAAGATGTAAATGTTTTAAATTTAACAACTAAAAAAGCTACAATTGATGCTACAGTTGAAATAACCAATAAATCGAATTTTCAAGTCTCAATAGATAGTTATGATTTGATTTTTAAGTTTAAAGGGTTTTCATTTGCTCAAACTTCAAGCGATACACCGATATTAGTGAATCCTGATAGTAAATTTTTAGTAAAAGCGGTAGGTGAAATCGATTTTACTAATTATAAAGAAATATTACTTCCTGCTGTTACAGATATTTTACAAAGAAAAAAAATAGAAATTATTGTATTAGGCACAATGAAAGTGTCGTTTATGGGAGTAAGTCAAACAATAGAATTTGATGATAGAGCCTTTACTTATACTGAAGATTTAATATCTGATGTAGGATTAAGTCAAAAATTTGAAAAAAGTAAAGGGAAAGTTGCTGATATATTGGGTAAAATAGGAATAAAAATTTAATTTTACAAAAAAGACCTAAAGACATGATACAGCAATTAACAAGTAAAATCATGCTTGGTGGAATATGCAAATATGCAAATATATATCAAGCTGAAGAAAAAGATGTTCAAATCAGAGTATCTAAAAATGGTGAGGAATCACTAAATTTTGAAATGTGTCAATCTTGGCAACCTAAAGAGGCTGTGAATTTTAAAGACATATTGAATAAAAAAATAGATATTCTTGGGTATGAACAATTATCCACACCTTTTTTGATTAAGTCTTTAAACTTATATCAGAAAGAGTTTGGAACAGAAAATGAAAAACTTAGCATTTTTCTATTTAATAGAAATAATAAAGTAGGATTAGCGGTTTTTGAGGAAAAACAAAATTTAAAATTATTAACTCTTTCAAAACATTTTGAGCAATTAGGATTATAGATGGCTACTACAAGGAAAAAGACCGTAAGTGTAAGTAATTCAGATATTAATTGGATAAAAGACCAATTACTTGAACAACACACAGTTTTGATGAAGCTTAACCAAACTATTATTGGTGATAAAGAGTACGGTCAAAAAGGTCTCGTAGAGCAAGTGAATGAACATAGAAGATACATTCACAAAGACCAAAATCTAAAAGCTAAGTTTGTTGGCGGTACAACAGTAGTTGGTGTGGTGTGGACATTATTGCTAAAGTTTTGGGATAAAATATTTGCTTAAATATGAGCATTCAAGTAAGTTTACCTAATGACATTAAAGTAGTTGAGGGAAATGGATTAGCTGTCTTTTTAGATAGTGAGACTAATCTCATTACTCTTAAAGACACTAATGGAATTATACAAACACTTGATAATTATATACTTCAAGAAGGTATAACAGAAGTAATCGCAGGTTGTTGTTTAACAGGTGGGGGTACTTCTTCAACAGTTACACTAAATCATGCCGACACTTCTTCTCTTGATGGCTTTTACGGTCAGCCAAGTCCTCAAGATGGGTGCTACATAAAATCTGTTACTGTAGATGGTCTTGGTCACTTAACAGCAGTCACTTCTGCAAATTTTGATACAAGATACCTCGGAATTAACGCTTGTGCTTGTGATTCTGCACAATTAAATGCACAAGACCCGAATTACTATTTAAATTTTAATAACTTTTTTAATGTTCCTGCTTTAGGGGATATTACTGAAGTTTGTGCAACTGATGGTATTGGTGGTGGTGGTAGTAGTGGTATAGTTACATTATGCAATACTGACAAAGGCTCGAATCAAACTATTGTAAAAAGATTTGTCGGTAATTGTGGAAATACCTATACAGCACAATGTAATAATGACTTATTATGCATAGTAGGAACAGGCGGTGTAAGTACTTGCTTTGATGGAAATAAAGTTACTATTTCTTCTACAACGGTAGCAAATAATTGTCAGATTGAAATAGCAGGAGGAACAGGATTAAGTGGGGGTGGATGCTTTAATCTTAACCAAACTTCTAATTGTACTCTTACTTTAAATAACACAGACAAAGGTTCTGACCAAAACATATTCAAAAATGTAGCGGTATCGGGTGAAAACACAATAACAGCAGGTTCTAATGCATCTACCTTAACTCTTGTTGAAGGGGCAGGAATAGATATAACTACTTGTACAGCCGATGCTTCTGTTACTATTTCAAGCACAGCATCTGCACCTTCAAATTGTCAAATTCAAGTTTCAGGAACTGATGGATTATCAGGAAATGCAACATTTACTTTAAACCAATCTTCTAACGGTTCTTTTTCTTTATGCAATACAGACAAAGGTTCTGACCAATGTTTTTTCCAAAATATAGCTGTTGTTGGCTCATGCACAATTTCTGCTGAAATAAATGCCGATACTGTTTGTTTATCAGCAGGTACAGGTATTACTTTAACTTCAGATGATACTCAAGACCTAATTACAATAGGTACGACTGCCACAGGGTGTACAGGTACAGTAACCCAAGTTTGTGTGCAAAGTGGAACGACAGGAACAGATTTTAATGTTTCAGGTAGTCCGATTACTACAACAGGAACAATAACCTTGAATTTACCCACAGCAAGTGCTACCAATCGTGGTGCATTATCTTCGGCTGATTGGAGTACATTTAATTCAAAAACTACTTGTACAGGAACAGTTACAAGTGTTGGTTTTTGTACAGCAGAAGGTGGTACTGATATTAATGTTTCAGGCAGTCCTATAACAACAAATGGTGAGATAACCTTAAATATTCCAATTGCAGGTGCAACAAAAACGGGAAAATTACTTTCTACTGATTGGATAGATTTTAATAATAAAGTAGACGATGTAACAGCAGGTACAGGTATTTCTGTTAGTGGAACTGATACAATTCAGGTTACCAATATAGATAGAGGTTCAGAGCAATGCATTTTCAAAACATTTGCTGTTTCAGGGCAAGATAGTATAGTCGCTGATTCTAATAGTGACACGGTGACTTTGGCAGGTTCAGGAATTGCAATTACTACTGATGAAAATTCTGACACTATTACTTTTACAGTTACGGATGCAGGTGGAACAGTTACAGAAATATGTGGTGCAGTTGGAACATCAGGCTCGGACTTTAATGTTACGGGAAGTCCTATTACTAATAGCGGAACTCTAACCTTTAACCTTCCCGATGCAAGTGCAACTTCAAGAGGTGCATTAACGAGTGCAGATTGGACTACATTCAATTCTAAGACTTCTTGCGTAGGTACGGTGACAAGTGTAGAAATCGGTGGTGGAGAAGGTATAGTAGCTACAGGTACAAATCCTATAACTACAAGTGGAACTATAAATCTTGCAATATGCTTAAATGAACTTACTACTGTTACAGACAATGACTGCGGTACTTATTTTGCTGTAGTAGATTCTTCAGGTGTTCAAAGTAAGCTTTGCAAATCGAATATAAATAATTCAGGATTTAACAATGATGCAGGATATACGTCTTGTGGCGGTACGGTAACAAGTGTTGGATTATCAGCAGGTACAGGAGTCTCTGTTTCAGGTAGCCCCGTAACGGGAAGTGGAACAATGACAGTAACAAATACTGACCTTGGTTCTTCTCAATGTATTTTTAAATGTGTAGCAGTTTCAGGTCAAACTACAATAGAAGCTGATAGTAATGCCGACACTTTAACTTTTGCAGAAGGTACAGGGATTACAATTACAACTGATGCTTCAAGTGATACAGTAACAATTTCAAATGAAGGGGCTGATGGTACAGTAACTTCGATAGATTTTGCTACTAACGAAACAGGAACAGATGTGGCTGTTACAGGTGTGCCAATTACTACAAGTGGTACAATAACATTATCAATACCTGAAGCAAGTGCTACCGCAACAGGTAAGCTTACAGCAACTGATTGGACTTCTTTCAATGCTAAAACAACTTGCACGGGTACTGTAACAAGTGTTGGACTAACTACAGGAACAACAGGCACAAACATAAATGTTACAGGCAGTCCTATTACGGGTAGTGGAGATATTACTCTGAATATCCCAACAGCAAGTGCGACAAACCGTGGTGCATTATCCTCTGCTGATTGGACTTCATTCAATGCTAAAACATCTTGTACAGGTACAGTAACAAGCGTGGGGCTTTCAACTGATGAATCAGGCACAGACATAGCTGTATCGGGTAGCCCCGTGACAAGTAGTGGAGATATAACTATTTCCATTCCTATTGCAAGTGCAACTAACACGGGTAAATTATCGAACACAGATTGGACTTCTTTCAATAGTAAAACTGATTGTACGGGTACTGTGACAAGTGTTGGTGCAGTTGTAGGTACATCAGGAACTGATTTCAATGTATCAGGTAGTCCAATTACAGGAAGTGGTGACATTACTTTTAATTTACCAACAGCAAGTGCTACAAATCGTGGTGCTTTGTCAAGTGCGGATTGGACTGCTTTCAATAGTAAAACTGATTGTACGGGTACAGTAACGAGTGTAGCTATTGCCACAGATGAGTTGGGAACTGATGTTGCTGTTTCAGGTAGCCCAATAACGGATAATGGAACTGTAACAATATCAATTCCTGAAGCAAGTGCTACAAACACAGGAAAACTGACTTCAACAGATTGGACTACATTCAATAGTAAAACTGATTGTACAGGTACGGTAACAAGTGTTGGTTTAGTGAGTGGTGGTGGATTAAGTGTATCAGGAAGCCCAATCACAAGTAGTGGTGACATTACTGTTACCAACACAGACAAAGGTTCTGACCAATGTATATTCAAAACATTTGCTGTTTCAGGACAAAATGATATTGTCGCTGATTCAAACGCAGATACCGTTACTTTCGTAGGTTCAGGTATTGCGATTACGACTGACGATACTACTGATACAATGACATTTACAGTTACTGATGCAGGTGGAACAGTTACAGAGATTTGTGGTGCTGTTGGAACTACAGGAACTGACTTTAATGTCACAGGAAGTCCTATTACTAATAGCGGAACTCTAACCTTTAACTTACCTACTGCAAGTGCCACCAATAGAGGTGCATTATCAAGTGCTGATTGGACATCTTTTAATTCTAAAATTGATGATGTAACAGCAGGTGCAGGTATAAGTGTAACAGGTACATCGACAAAAACCGTTACCAATACAACTTGTATATTTAAAAATATTGCCTCAACAGGACAATCTACTCTTGTAGCTGATAGTTTAACAGATACATTAAACATAGAGGCAGGTACGGGAGTTTCTATTACAACAGATGATAGTACCGATACTCTTACTATAGCTAATACAGTAAGTGTTTCTGACTGCACAATATGTATTCAGGCAGGTTCAGGTCTTGGTGGTGGTGGTGACTTTACACTAAATCAAAATTCAGGTGAAACAGTAACCTTGACAAATAGCGACAAAGGTTCTTCACAATGTATTTTTAAAAATATTGCAGTAAGTGGTCAAACCACGATAGAGGCTGACAATAATAATGATACTTTAACTTTCGCAGGTTCAGGTATAGCAATAACGACTGATGATTCTACTGACACAGTAACTTTTACAGTTACAGATGCAGGAGGAACAGTAACTTCTGTGGGTGCAGTAGCTTGTACAACAGGCACAGATATATCAGTTACAGGAAGCCCAATAACTTCAAGTGGAGAATTTTGTATAAATATTCCTACAGCGAGTGCAACAAGCAGAGGTGCTTTGTCCTCTACTGATTGGACTACATTCAATAGTAAAACAACTTGTACAGGTACGGTAACAAGTGTTTCAGGAGGAACAGGTCTTACAGGTACAGTAACAAGTTCAGGTAGCATAGCTGTAGATTATGCAGGTTCAGACAATATAATGTATGGTGCAATTGATTGTACAGGAACACCCGCTTCCTCGACAGATTGTTTAATTCTTAATCAAGACTCATCAGATAATGTAATTAGTGTATCTGTATCTGATTTGCCATTTTCAAATTGTTCAGGTTCTGTTACTGAAGTTTGTGGTGCTGTTGGAACATCGGGAACAGATTTCAATGTATCGGGGAGTCCAATAACGGGTACAGGAACTTTAACTTTTAATTTGCCTACAGCAAGTGCCTCAAATAGGGGTGCTTTGTCAAGTGCTGATTGGAGTACATTTAATTCAAAAACTTCTTGTACAGGGACAGTTACAAGTATCGGTTTAGTGAATGGTGGGGGATTAAGTGTGTCAGGAAGTCCGATTACAAGTAGTGGTGATATAACCGTCACAAACACAGACAAAGGTTCTTCACAATGTATATTTAAAAACATTGTTGTATCAGGTGAAGATACTGTTACAGCAGAAACAAATAATGATAGCCTAACTTTAATTGCAGGAACTAATATGTCTATTTCGACAAACTGCACATTAGATTCTGTTACTTTTTGCTCTACAGCTACTGCCTGTACGGGAACTGTAACAAGTGTTGGTCTTACAGCAGGAACAGGAATTTCTGTTTCAGGGAGTCCTATAACAAGTAGTGGTTCTATTACTGTTTGTAACACAGATAAGGGTTCTGACCAATGCATATTTAAAACATTTGCAGTTTCAGGGCAAAATGATATTGTCGCTGATTCAAACGCAGATACTGTTACTTTTGTAGGTTCAGGTATTGCAATTACAACTGACGATACTACTGATACAATGACATTTACAGTTACTGATGCAGGGGGAACTGTAACTTGTGTTTGTACTACCGCCCCTTTAACAGGAGGTAATTTTTCTACAACAGGTACTATTGGTATATCTGAAGCTGATGCCACAACTGATGGTTATTTATCATCAACCGATTGGGGTACATTTAATTCAAAGACAGATTGCATAGGAACAGTAACGAGTGTTGGTTTAACAGCAGGTTCAGGAATATCAGTATCGGGAAGTCCTGTTACGGGTAGTGGTTCTATGACTGTTACTAATTCAGACAAAGGTTCTGACCAATTAATATTTAAATGTGTAGCAGTAGCAGGTCAATCAACAATAGTTGCAGATTCTAATACTGACACTTTAACTATGGTTGGTGGAGATAATGTAACACTTCTAACTAATGCTTCAAGTGATACTCTTACTATTTGTACGATTTCTACAACTTGTACAGGTACAGTATGTAGTGTTGGTCTTGTAACAAATGAAACAGGAACTGATGTTTCTGTATCAGGAAGCCCTATCACAGATAGTGGTAATATTACTTTATCTATCCCTGAAGCAAGTGCAACAAACACAGGTAAACTTTCTTCTACAGATTGGAGTACATTTAATTCCAAGACAGATTGCGTGGGAACTGTTACAAGTGTTGGAGTGACAGCAGGTTCAGGTATATCGGTTTCAGGAAGTCCTGTTACAGGTAGTGGTTCTATGACTGTTACCAACTCCGATAAGGGGTCTGACCAATGTATATTTAAGTGTGTTGCAGTTAGTGGACAAAATACTGTTGTTGCCGATTCTAATACTGACACTTTAACTTTTGTTGGTTCGGGAATATCTATAACAACTGATGATTCATCTGACACTATTACCTTTACTAACACAGATGCAGGTGGAACGGTTACGGAAGTTTGTGCTGAAACAGGAACTTCAGGAACAGACTTTGCTATTACAGGAAGCCCAATCACTACTAACGGAACATTAACCTTTAATCTTCCTGTTGCTTCAGCTTCAGCTACGGGTAAACTTTCTTCAACAGATTGGAATACATTTAACAATAAAACAAGCTGTACAGGAACTGTAACAGCAGTATCAGGTGCAGGTGGTTTATGTGGAAGTTTTGGCGGTGGTTCAGGAAGTATTTGTGTGGATTATGCAGGTGGAGATAGTGTAATAAATTCAGCACCGAATTGCACAGGAACTACTGTTGGTACAGATTTTCATATTTTACTTGCAAATTCTACATCAGCAGTAGGATTTTACGATATTGCTGATTTACCTTTTTCAAATTGTGGCGGGTCAGTTACAAGTGTAGGGGTTACAGCGGGAACAGGAATTTCTGTTTCAGGTAGTCCAATAACGAGTAGTGGTTCTATTACTGTTTGTAATTCAGATAAAGGTTCTTCACAATGTATCTTTAAGTCTGTTGCAGTTTCAGGACAAACGACCATTACAGCAGATAGTAATGCCGATACATTAACTCTTGTA
>Ga0209535_1000555_pt1 | contig 26567 bp, 21 predicted proteins | sample LinPmetageLP28_FD_184041 | JGI IMG/M metagenome (GOLD analysis project Ga0209535, IMG submission 184041) | Marine viral communities from the Pacific Ocean - LP-28 (SPAdes) (version 2) | ecosystem: Environmental > Aquatic > Marine > Oceanic | place: Pacific Ocean | collected 2009-08-22
CTCCGTTTCGCTGGTCTATTATGTATTGCTCTCTTCTATTTTGTTTAGCATCCTCAGAATTTTCAAGAGAAGGAAATAAACTTATAATATTATATTGTCTTGAAATGTTTTTAATTTGTTGAGCTTTTAGTTTAGACTGAGTGTCAAGTAATTTTTTTCTAGATTCTAAATTAGTTTCAAATAATAACTTGTTTTCAATAACAGATAAATCATTTTGTATTTCATCACCCATACTATTTATGTATGCAGATAATTTTTTAAAATTTCTTTTATCGTTTAAATAGTCGTTATCAGAATCTGTATTTAATAAGTCTTGTATTTGTTTATAGACAAACCCATCTTCTTTTGTGTTTTCATCTTCCCAAGCTTGATAGTCGGAAATATCAACTTCCATTTTAGACAACAGTTCGGGGTTTATGGTTTTTGCATCTTCTATTTCATTATACTCTTCTGGAGACATTATAAGTTTTTGAAACCAATTTAAGTCTTCGTCTTTTACTTTTTGAGTTGTAGCAATTACACCACTTGGTATTTTTCTATTACCAATTATTTTTCCATCTTCTGTAAAAGATAAATTAGTATTACCCTTGGAGTCTTGAAAGTTTTTTAATAAATCAATTCTATTAGATGAAACTTGTTTTTCTGTATCTTCAACACCATCAATAAGTGTAGAAAAATCTGTAGGAGCGTATTTTTTATTATGCAGTTCTTGAGCGGCAGCAATAATAGGATCTTGTCCCTTTTCAGGTTCTAATGCTTCAATTTTTAAAGGAATTTTAGCATCAATACCATAAGGATTATCGGCTATAGCTTTGTTTTGTTTTTCAACTTTTTCTAATCTTTCAATTTCTTCATAAAAAGATTGTTGATCTTGAGGAGAAAGTTGTGAGAAGGGAACTTCTCCAACCATAATAGAATTTAATTCTGTGTTGTTATTTAGCAGACCTCCAGATTCCAATAAGGTATCTGGTATTTCGAGAACTGGTGTAGTGCCACCCGTATTTTCCATTCCCCCAGTGGAATCGACAGACGAATCTTTTTTTTTTAATGTACCATCATCAACTAAAGACTGTGAACGATTTCCATACTTTTTAACAACATCTGCTCCAGTTATCTCACTACCATTAGGGCTAATATAAAACGCCTCAATATCAAAATTAATTTTAACTTCTTCTTTAGGCTTATCTTTTTTAGTAAGTGGCTTATCTGTTTGTTTAAAAGTTCCTCCATCTAACAACCCCTGAAATCTATCTCCGTATTTAGATTTAGCTTCAGTCTCTGTAATTACAGACCCATTAGGGGTTTCAAATAATAATTCGTCTTCCATTATTGTGTGTTATTATTGTATTGGTACTCCAAACTCATCTACTTCATTTCCGCCTATACTTCTTTTCTTTCTAGTTCCTTCTGCTCTTCCAGGTAAACTTTCTAAAGCTTTATTCATTAATGTTTTAACTAGTCTTTCAGTTCCGTTATTTCCATCGTTACCACCACCAGCTAAAACTTCCTTACCGTCTATTAATAAAACTACATCACTGCCTTTTTGTTTAAACGTAACATTCCCTCCTTGATTAGCACCTTGTAATTCAGATAAGGCATCAAAATTAGATTGTAATTCATTAGCTAAACTAACAAAATTATCATCAACATCAAATCCAATAGTAGCATCTAACTCTGTAAATGCAGAACTAGATTTTATTATATCAAAAACAGAAGCACCTTTATCAACTAAAGAACTATTAAGACTTACTTCAGGAATCTCTGCAACATCTACATTCTCTGTAGTCTCAACAGCCATATTTCTGTCTCCTTCTGCATTAAAAGTACCTGTTGGAGAATATTTGTTCTTTTTATTTCCGCTATAGTTTTTTCTAGCTTCCGAAACAGAAATGTTGTCATCACTTCCTTTAAATAACTCGTACATTTTATCTTCGTACTCTGATTTAGATATAGGAATATATTTAGGTTGATAACCATCATCACCTTTTTTCTTTCCTTTTTGTAAAGTTTCATTCCATTTAGGATTTGGATTTTGTAATGTAACCTTAAATGATTTAAATGTTCCATCTCCTTTATCTACTTGATATGTTTGAGAAAGTACAGTTCCATCATCATCTTTATCAGATATAGTTTCATTAAATTTAAATCCACTACTAATCATAAGGTTTTCTACTGCGTTTTTAACATCATCACCTTCACCATCATAACTTTTTGTAATTTGTTTAAACAAATCAACACCTTTATTTTCTCTATCTTTAGATGCTACCTTGCTTGCTCTATAAGGATCAAACTGTGCTACAGGTACACCAGCTTCAATTCCTTTTCCTATTTTACCATCAATAGCTCCTCTTACAATTCCTGATGCCGCTGCTTTATGTTCGTCTGTAGTTTGAACAACAATGCCATCTCCTTCTACTTTTGAAGTTATATATTTAGGAGCGCTTTTAGGTTCATATATTGGTTTTCCATCACTATCATATCCTGTAAGAACTTGAACAGTAACAGTTTCATCTAAATTTGCTAAATATTTACCGTCAATTATATAACCTTCTTTTTCTTTGTTATCGTCTGGATCTATAACTTTTCCTTTAACTGATTGATTAGGGTCTAATTGATAAAATTGTCCATTATAATTATCTGTTAAAGTACTAGAAACAGCTCTATTATTAGGTAATGTTTTTTCAATAAAAGTGTCTTGATATCTAATAAAGCTTGGATTACGTCTAATATTGTCTTCTCTACTACTACCCTTTATATAACCTGGATGGTTTATAGAAACCTCATAAGAAGCAATAATATCTTCACCAAAAGATTTATCAACAGCACCAATAACATCTGTTTTTTGCCATCTTGAATTTTCTTTATTCATTAAAGCCATTACGCTTGTCCCACTAACATTTTTATTTATAATTGGATTATCATCTTCATCTAATACTCTTTTTTGAACACCTGTAGCTGGGTCGTATACTGTTTCATAAACTTCAACAATACCCATACCATCTTCACCAGATCTTACTCTAGTGTTATTTAAATCACCTATAATACTTTGATATCTTTGAAAAGCTGCTTCTCCTGCTCCTGCAGTTGGAGGAACAAAAACACCATCATCATTAGTATAACCTTGCGCTCTTTTTTTAGTTTCTTCTAACTCTGCACCTGCAGCGTCAGCTCTTCCTTTAACAGCTTGCCAAGTTTGTTTTTGATTATTTTTAAAAATGCCATAATCTCTTACAGCAAATGGACCACCTAAACCTGAAGTAACAACTTCTTGTTGATCGTAAGAATCTTGTATAAATCCATCTAATTGACTTAGTGTCCAGTTAGCTAATGTAGTACTAGTTGGTATATCACCTAATTTAATACTTTGTCCTGAAGAACTTTTATCAGCTGTTGCTCCTCCTTTCTCTGCTTCTGCTCTTAAAGATCTAAGATCTCTTATATCAGATGCGCCTTCTTCTTTAAATGCTTGACGAGTTTCTCTTTTAGCTTGTACATCTTTATCAATACTACTAAGTAATCCTTCAACCCCAGCTGCTAGAGCTTGACTTGGTAAGCCTTTGCCTTTTAATAAACCCTGTTCTTGTTTAAATTTTGCAATATCTAATCTATCCGCCATATAATTATTTCTTTTTAAGCAAATTAGCTATAAATTCTTTAATAGATACTCCTGCTTGTTTTGCTTTTTCAGTCAAGTCTGCCATATTTTCTTCAGAAAATAATTCATCTGTTGTATTCTTAGTTTTTGAAAAAGCATTTTTAAGAGCGCCACCAACTGAAGCAAGACCTTTTTGAAACCCTGTTTGAGGTGCTGTTCCATCTGCAATCATTTCTTTTGCTTTCGCTAAAGCTTCTGTTTTAGTAAGAGTAGAATCACCTTCTATAAGTCCATCAGCAACTTTACCTGCTTTACTTCCAAAAGCTGGAGTTAAAGCGCTAAAAGCTGAAGCACCTGCTGAAACTAAATCACCAGTTCCTGCCATTTCTAAAGCATCTGCATTTGCTTGCATAGCATCAGCCTCTAAAGACATTTCTATGGCTCTTTCATCTTTCATTCCAGATACTAACTCACCTTTTCTATTACCTTCTTTTGCTGTTTGAGTATCTAAATCTAATTTAATGTCAGCAACAGTGTCTCTAGCTTCAGTTCTTGCTGCATCTTGAGTTGCTTTTATTTTACCAGCCGTTGCTTGAACACCTCTTTGGTCTCCCTCAGCTGCTGCTTCTAAAATAGTAGAACCATCTAATGTTTGTAATTCATTAGCAGTATCAAATATTTGTAAAGGAACTTGTACTGCTTCTAATCTGTTTTGTTCTAGATCTGCTAAAGCTTGTCTTTCTAATTCTTCTGCTTGATCCGTAAGCCTACCAGCTTCTCTGGATTGTGATTTAGCTGCATCTATAGCTGAAAAACCTTTATACGCCATTCCGCCTATAGCTAAAACTGTTGATGTTATTGCTGCCATATTATAATCTTTTTATCATTTCTTTATTGTATTGTCCTGCTTCTAAATAACCTTCTTCTTTATAAATATTTATTAAAGAATCAGACTTAAGTAAAGCATAAGCATACTTACATTTACTTATTTTTAAGGTTTGGGTTAAAGTTAATATAAGCTTTTTTAAAGCCTCTTTTCTTTTTGCCTTATCCTTGTAATTAAAATTAGAAATAATCCAATCACACCATCCTACTTTGGAATTAGTCACATAAATAAAACCTGCGCAAACAGGAATTTCTTCATCGTAAATAATATATCCACCTTTACCATCTTCCGGTAAAAAGTCTTTAGGAGGAGCTTGCCATCTCCAATCGTTCCACCAATTTACTAAAATTTCATCGTAATCAGTAATACTTAATTTTTTTATCGTAAATCCCATTAAAGCAAAGATACAAAAATCTATGGATAACTTTTGAAGACTTGACTATTTACAGCAAACAACTCAGTTGCTGAGGTGCTAGTGTTTGTTAAAGTAAACTCTAAATAATAACCCAACATACCGTAAGACTCAGCTACTGGGTCTTTCAAGTATACTATACTATCACCACCAACTGCATTAGCAACAGGATTTAATATTGTAACAATTCTTCTGTTTTCAGATATTGCTGTTACTGGACCTAACTCCACTAAAACTCCAGAATTAATTTTATATGCAGTTGCACCTATATTAAGTATAGAATCAACTGAAAAATTAAATTCAATAGCCATAGGTGGTGCAGCAACACTTCCGGTTACATTAGCACAAGTTCCTATACCTTGAGTAGATCTTAAGTTTAAATTTTCCTGATTTTGATTATATCTGATAAAACTAAAATAAGAACCTTCTTTTAAAGAAAAGTAACTAGCATTAATACTGCCAGACTGTAACTCAGTTAAAAAAGTTGCATCCCAACTAGAATCAGATTCTAATTCTATGGTTTTAAAAACTTTATTTTCAAGCGGTTGATCGTTTAACACACTTGTAATTGTAGAGTTATACTGAACATTGTAATAATTATTCCTAAGAGTATTAGTATTATGTCGATATAAATCTCCGTTTTTAAAAGTATATAAATACTGATTCATACCCATAATGTATTCAGGAAAGTAACTATAAAACGAAGGCCATCCCTGAACGTCTTGACTGTGTGTTAATGTATAGTTTGGCATATATATATATTTAAGGTGTTACACAAACAGTACAATCATTATAAGGACCATTCCCACTATTTGCTGCTTCATCTATAAAGTAATTAGGAGGTGTAGATGATATTGCTTGTATTGTAGCACAAGTAATAACTCCAGTTGATGTTTGTTTAACCCAAACAACATCTCCAACTGTATATCCATAAGCCAGTACTATTGAAGCTGAACCTTGGAAACCACTTGTTTGGTTTAAGTAATAAACTCCAGCACCACCACCACATTGAATAGCTCTCCAAGAGTTTGTACTACCGCAAGGAGAACAAGGATTTTGAGCTGCTAAAACACTAGATGACATTTGTCTGTATGTATTACCAGATGTTTCTTTATAAAAACCATCAGGTGCAATTGTTCCTGAAGTATCTGAATATATATTACTAGTAGTAAGTAATGTAGTTCCGTAATCAACATAAAAAGCCCCACTTGATGGTAAATTACAACACACATCTACTGCTGACACAAAGCTAAATGCAAGAGTACGGGCTGTATAACAAGTAGCACAAGCCTGTAAAGAACCAAGAACACTACCAGTTATTTGTCTAAACTGAGAACCATTTGGTTCACTGTAATATCCATCCGCTGCAATGTTAGTTAAATTTACATCAGTATATATATTAGTTGTATTTAAAAATGTTAATCCAGTTGGATAAAAGTATTGCGCTGGTGTTTGAACTAAACAACATAAATTACTTGAGCTTGTTGCGTTATAGTCTAAAGAATCAAAAGTAAAACAATCACTACATACAGCTGCTGTTAATAATAATCCTGACACCTGTCTTCTATATTGACCTCCAAATTGATAATAACCATCTGTTGCTTTTGTCGTTAAATTAATATCGTCATAAACGGCAGTAGCAGTTAAAAAACTTACAGAATCAATATATTTATTTACTAAACTCATATTATTTTTTGTTTATGGACAACACTCAGTGTAGTTAAATGTTAATGAAAAACTAGATCCTGTTGTTCCTGAATATACTAAGTTATCTACAACACAAGGATTAGTTAAACTACTTCCTGTTAATAAATAATTTCTTAATCCTATTGTACCGTAATTACCATTATTATTAGATTGTGTGTTTCTTAATTCTAAAGTATTTGCTCCTCCTACAACAAAATTAGCATCAAAATGATATGTAACCATAAGGTTTAAAGGACAAACAAAGTCACTACTTGTTACATTAATAGTTCCATTACTAGAAGCTATAAATATAGATCCTGCTTGAGTGTTTGAATTTAAATCTAAAGCACCTATATAATTGTTGTTTAAATATACATCAAAGTTATCATCACGTGCTGAATTACTATTACAAACTTGAAAAACTAAAATTCTGTCTGGACAAACTGGAGCATTTGTACCACAGTCGCAACAAGAATTAGAAGAACTTGTAGCATCATAACATAACTCAATTGCTGTTGCAACTCTATAATCCCAAACTAAATATAAATAATCATCATTTGATGCATTAGTATAAGTGAAACTTGATTGATAAGTATTACCACTAACATTTGTAATTGGAGTAGCATTATTTAACAATGGTATCAATGTATTTACATCCGCTTCGTTGTAATTAGTGTTAGATACTAAGTATTTAAATTTATCTGCTAAAGGATCAAAAACAAAAGTTTCTCCAACAGATTGTAAATTTTGCATTGTTACAGTTGCGCCACTAACTGGAATAGTTCCAAATGAAGCCGGTCCTAATTGTGAAGCAAATAAAGAAACACCATCTTCTTCTAATATAATGTTATCACTTTGATAAGGACTTGTAGTTGTTCCATCAGCCCATCTGTATCTAACACTAGAAGTTAAACTAGCATCTCCAGCAGAATTTATAACAATACGTTTTACTGTTAAGTTTTGTGTTTGAGGACAGCCTAATGATAATGAGTATGTTGCAGCTGTAGGTGTAATAGTTACTTGAGCAGCAGTTGGAAAAGATTGTCCTTTATTCCAAGTTACAGTTCCTGTTCCACTTATTGTTTGATTAACAACAGCAACACCATTGTAATTAACTAATAAAACAGCAGAGCCTGAATCAAAATTATAAACACAAGCAACATCACCTATAAGTGATGTACAATCTATATTAAAAGATGTAGCTTCACTTGAGTTAGACTGTCTAACTTCATAACCACAATCTCTATTTGTTGGTGGGACTGGTACTTTTTCTGTATTACTACTTAAAACAAACTCATTCATATAAGGATCATATCCTCCTAATTTTTGAGTATCAAAGCTTTCTGTAAATAAATCTCTAAACCAACTACGCATACCTAATGAAGATATAACTTGTAGTTTATCTGACTTAGCATTTACTCCACCTCTAATATTTATAACAGAACTTCTTTTAGCATCAGTAAAATATACATCATAACCATAAGAAGCAAAGCTTTCAGGATTATTACTTATACCATACTCTTCTATTCTGGCTAACTGAGTACCTAAAACTTCAGGTATTGAAGTTACAGCTCCACCAGCTGCAGCATCAGAAAGTAAATTTTTCTCTACTAATACATAAGATATTTTATCTTCTTGTAAAGTAAGTATGTCTGTTTGTCTTGAGTGTAATTTTCTAATTGGACCATAAGAACTTTCTAAAGCCTTATAATTACCTAAAGATAAATTAAACTCGTTTAACTTATTTACATTAGATTCTTTATTAAAATTACCACTATATGTTATATCACTAAATCTATGAACTTCTTTGTATTCTTCTTGAGAAACAGAAGTTACTTTTTCGCCTATAGTAAAACTAGGTGTAGTTAAAGCATCTAATACTCTATTAGACTCTACTCCATTTCCAAAAGTAAAACAATTAGAAAAAGTTAAATTAACTACAGCTGGTAAACTTACTGTTTGATTTTGATCAGTAGCATCTGTTCCTGATTGATGATACCCTCCAGTTATATTAAAAACTTGCTCGTTTTCATAATAAAGCTCAGTATTAGCATCTTTTGCTTCAGTTTCAAAAACCATTAATGTAGTTGCTCTTTGAGCTATAACTTGTACATTACCATAAGAATTTCTTTTATTTGGTGATCCACAATTAGGAGTTCCATTTTGAAAAACAAGATACATTTTACCGTTTGCAGCATCTGTTTGAAAAGTAATGTAGGTTTGACCTCCAGTTGCTAATGATGTAAAATAAGGATATAATGTACTAGGTTGATTAACGTTATTTATAGTGTCGTCACTTCCTGAACTAATTCCAGCTGTTAAATCAATATTATCACCTTCTACAAAAGCATACATACTATCATAATCTTGACTTGCTGTAAAAGTTTTATCAAAAAGATATCGTCTACCTCCACATTTAGATCCTCTTTTAAATCTATTTGCTTCAAGTTTTATTGTAACAAGACTTCCTGCTGGTATAGTATATGGTATAAATAAATTGGTTGGTCCAGTTGTATCTGGATTAGGAATAGATACATCATACTTTACAGCACAATAAGATCCTTTACATCCATCTTCCCCAGTATTTATTAATGCATCTTCTGCAATACCAGCTGAAAAATTACTTGGTCTAAGTTGCATATAAACTCCTGTTGGTTGAGAACAAGTGTCATCTATTAAAGTACCATCGCTTGCTCTTTGACAAAGCCAGTTTTCTACTTGACTTCCATAATCTAAAACTTTTGTTTCAACACATCTAAGTACTGGCCCATTGGTATCTGTTTTAACTTTTAAGTTTTCATCTAAAACAACTTTAGATTTATTATCTCCTTCTAATTTAAACCACACATTACCAGTTTCTTCTTCTTGAAAAAATATATTAGAGTAAACTGTTCTGTATTCGTCTTTAGATGGTTTTAAAACAAACTTATATTTAGTAGCCCAAAAAGGAGGGTAACTATTTAGTGTAACTTTAATTGTGTTTTTTGTAATAGAATTGTCACAAGGAATATATACTGTATTATTTGTATCTACTAAAGCGGTACTTGCTCTTCCATAATTATCTTCATATACAATACCAACTTCATAATCTCTATCACTATGTAAACTGCTTTTTGAAGAATCTAAACTGTAAAGGAATTCTGATTGTATTACAGTAAAATATTCATAAGCAAAAATTCCTAACCCCACATTAGGTGTTACAGTTGTATCATATTTTTCATATTTTATTGCTTGTACAGTTAAAGAAAAACTATTACTACCAGGAGTAGATCCAATTACAATACCTTGATTTGTACCAGATATTCCAAAACCTACTTTATACCAACTTGTTTTAGCAACAACACCACAGTTAATTAAATCTGTAACTGATGTACCACTTTCACATCCTGTAGAACATAATTGAGAAAAACAAGTAGAACTAGAAGGCGCAACAAATTCAGACATTGCAGCTATAAATGATGGAGAATTAACTAAATCATAAGCATTAGAAAAGTCTTCTTGAACGTTAAATAAAAACGTAGATTCATATTTATTTAAAGGTTCTGTTCCATCTACATATTCAGCAGCTCCAGAAAATTGAGAATGACCTAAATTAAAAGAAATACCTATTTGAGAACCAGCTTTTAAATCAAACCCAGTTGTATCGTATGTAGCTGTTCCGTTAATAACAGAAACTGATCCGTTTATACTATAATTAAAAGTAGTATTTACTGAAGGAGTTTCCCCAGCATCTAAATTTTCTGATATTAAATCTAAACTATAGTCTAAATATACATCTTGACCATTTTGATTTGTAATATTATATCCATCAACATAATTGCCATACATAAGTCTATTACCCATAAGTGTTTGAGCTTGTGCAATTTTAGGCACATTATCAAAAAGTCTTAAAAGCTGAGCTTCTGGTAAAACAGTATATATTTTTTGATTTGTAAATTGAAATGTTTGTTCAACATTATCTAACCAACCTTGATCTAATTTATTAAATCTTTCAATAACATTTATTGCTGCAAAATTTGTTGACTTAAATAATAAATCTATTCCTTTTACATTTTTTCCACCTGTGTTAAATTTCATAATAACACTATTAAATACATTTTGCATACCTATATTATCATAGGTAGAAAAATCTAATTGAAATGGTCCTGGTGAAAAAGATATTGGTGAAAAAGGAGAAACAGCAGAATACTCGTTGTCTTCATACTTATATCTATATGCAAAAGAAATCATTATATCTGTCATATAATTTTCTCCTCCGCCTTGTTGAGTTGGTGTAAGTGTAGGCGCAAATAAAGGTGGCGCTACAATAACACCTATATCTTGTTCAGTAACTTGATCAACATCGTTTATTGGATATGGATATGTTCTGTTTATATTTATTTTTCTAGGAGGATTTAAATTATCTGTAAAAAACAATAACCCATCTATAAGATTAATACCTGTAACTAAATAAGTATCATCAAAGTTTAAAAGACTAGTAGATATAACGTGATAGAATAACAAATCTAATTTAGTATTATATGATACTATCATATCAACTTTACCAGTATTTGAATTTACGTTTGCTGGATCATTTATAAACCAGTACATAGTTTCCTCACCACCATCTTCATAAGCTCCAATACATTTTGCTTGAGAGCTTAATGCTAATCCTTCATAAGTTAAAGTTGTAAGTTTTGTATTTCCTAAAGAATTTTCTACAGCACCTATTTCAGTGTTTTCTGTAGATCCAAGCCTACAATTTAAAGCATCAATATATTCACCTTGAGGAACTAATCGTTCATCAACGCTTTTATTCATTCTTCCTTTTATAAAATTTCTTGTAAACTGTGGCATATTATTTCAACCATTTATCTTGACCCCTAAGATTCATTAACAATCTTCCTGGATGTATGTTACTTAATCTTATTTTGGCGTTTCTTAATAAAGCTGTTTTTTCTTTTTTAGCTCTATTAATTATATATTCTTGAACACCGTATTTGCTAGTTAATATAGCATATTTAATATAAGCATAGATAAAATCTTCAAATAATTTATTTAAATTAATCTGTGAGTCTACACCATTCTCCATACCATCTGAAACATATTCTAGAATAACTAGTTTATCAGAAGCTCCAGAACTAAAATTAATTACTCCAGATGCTTTGTTAATTGTAAACGTAGGATTAGAATTTGCAGTCTCTGTATTAAGACCATAACGCTGACCAATACTATAGTCAAAAAACCAAGCACCATCAACATTGTAACCCATATTACCATCTTGACTACTATTTGAATTTAAATAAAGACTTTTTTTACTTCCAGAAATTCTATCCATATCTATAGTAGAGTTTTCAGGTTTTAATATATTTCCATTTTCATCAAACAATATTTTACAGTCATTATCTTGTAAATAAGAATTACTCCAATTTGTTTGTATATTTTCAGTTAATGGCATTAATACACCATTTTGATATACAGAAATTCTTACCCAATTTACATAATCAGGAGGTAAAACATACCTTAATTGATCACATACACTAAGCTCTAGTATTTTTATTTCTTTCATTGCATCATAATTCAATTCTTGAATTCCTCTTTTTGCGTGAAATAAAATATTATATTTTTCTACATTGTTTATTAATTTATCATTACCAACATACATTAACATAAAGTTAGTTACTATATCGTCTAATGATACAAATTGATATGACCCCCAGTTTGAGTTCGTAGGATTTACTCCTCCGTTTTCATAATATTGATAGTCTGTTATATATGCCATAGCTTATGATTGTTGTTGATTATCTTCTTGTTCTTGAATATTACCAAAAACAGCTATGTCTTTATCTCTAATAGATACACCAGCATATTGTAATATTTTGTTTACTAAATTAGGCTCATCAGAATCAGGAAGTTCAAAGTCTTGATAATCTGCTGCACCCTCATCAAAAACAGGTTCGCCACCTGTCAATGAACTATAAGTCCAATTTGGATCTAAAGGATATCTTATATATTGTGATAAAATTTTACCAGCACCAATAATAGTGTCAGGATATACTGTAATGGTATTACCTGTTATAAGATTATTTGCGCCACCTAAAACATAAGCTGGATAAGAAATATTAGGAGAAGTTAATGAAGATGAGTTTAAATAAAATATTTTATTTTGAGAAACTCTTTCTACTTCTCTAATACCAGTTGTAGTAACAATGGTATAAGAATTTCCAACTGTTGCAGCACTACCAAATGGATTCTCAGACAATGTTAATTGTGTTTCTGAATCTACACTAACTATATAAGCTCCAAAACCAGCTGATACACTAGTTAAAGAAGTATTAGTAACAAACTGACCTGGTAATACCGTACCAGTTGTAGTAAACGTTGCGTTAGTATCTGTTAAAGTGTTTGCTCCAGCTGCCGTAGTAGTTGAAGAAAAAACTGCATTAGGATAGTAATTTATTTTATTAATTAAATAATAATTTTCTGGTAAATTATATAAATTAATACCAGATGTAGTTAACCCTCTTGTTTCAGAAAAACTATCAATTACTTCTACTAATCCTTTTAAAATATCTGCATATTCACTACCAGATACACGAGCATTTTGTTTTATAATCCAGCTGTTGTATTGATAAAAATAATCTTCAAATATATCTAGTTGAGCTTGTTTTGCATATAAGTTAAAATCACTAGGAGTTATATATCCGTAATTGTTTTTATTTGCAATTGACAAGACTGTTGCTCTTACTGTGTTAATCATTTCAAATTGTTATTTAAACAAAGATACGAAAAAAAAAAGAGGCTTCATTTTATTGAAACCTCTCTATAATTTAAATAAACTATTGTGTTTTATGCTATAGCTGATGTAGTAAATACTACTGTTGGAGGTGTTATTATTACCTTTTCAACAGTACTTAATGAATCATAAGATGATATTAAAGCATCTTGTATTGCTTTATTAGCATACTCATTAAAGTCACTTGTATTAGCTAATGTAATTACATAATCTCCTTTACAATATATTTTAGTTGAAGTAGCTGAAGCGTAAGCGCTTGTAACAACTGAATCTACGTTTACTATAAGAGGACTAGATTGCGACCCACTATTTACAGTATATGTTTCTCCAATAGCCATTATTGAACTATCTAAATTAACTCTTTTATTATTTACTATTGATGTTACTTGAGCAGATGTACTGTCTGTTGTATTAAATACAAAATCTCCAATACTTACGCTAGCAATAAAATTTTGATTATCTTGACAAAGAACATTTGCAGGAACAGATATATTGTAAGTTTCGTTAGCTGCTGAAAAAATATCTGCATCTAAAGTTAAAACTGCTGTATCACCTCCTGGTGCAACAAGAATAACTAAAGCTGTGTCATTATTTACAGTGTCTGTTACTGTATCGCCTTCTTTAACTCCTAGAGTTACAAAATTTTTTGTAGCATCAGTTAATGCGTTAGCTACATAAGCCGTTGCTGTACCTGAAGTAAGTGTTGATTGAGTACCTGAATCTACTTGAAGAGAAATAGGTATAGATATAAGTTTTGACATTATATGTTTTTTATTAATTGTTTCTACAAATATAGTAAAAAAAAAAGACTCTATTTCTAGAGCCTTCTTTTAAAGTTAGTTGTTTTTATTCGTCTACTTTTTTTAATCTATTACTTAATAAAGTAAAAACTTGTTGTCCTTCATCACTTTGAAAAAATGATGCCAGTATAAATAAAGGATCTTCTCCATAAGGAACAGTTAAAAGTTTTTTCTTATTTTGTTTTAAGTTATAATAAACGTCTTTTTCGTTTTTCATTATAATTAAACTGTTAGATAAAAATTGAGAACACTTGTTTTGCATAATCAATAATGGATCGTTAAGAGACTCTAAGAAATCTTGAGGATATCTTTTTGCAAATAACCTAATATCTCTTTTTAACTCTGCAGAACTTAATTTATCTACATTCAAACCTATAACTACTCTACCTATTGTTTCCATTAATTCAAGACTTAAATCTTTTGCAGAAACCTGAGCTTCTAATTCATAGTCTAAATACTCAACATCAACATTAGCATCTATTTCTTTATCAACCTCAATAAATAAATGTGTATTAGAAGGATGTAAAGATAAAAACTCTTGTAGTACAGGATTTGTTTTTGGCACAAAAAGAAAACCATCTTCAAACACAATTGGTTCTAAAATAGCATTTCCATCTTGTTCGTCCTCAAAAGGACTTTTTTGGTTTTTTGCATAACGCAAAGGTCTGTTGATACCTTGTTCTTCGTCAAAATACATTAACGGTGATCTTCTGCTATTTCTAGCTGGAATCATAAGGCTTAAAGGAGCAACATCTCCTGTTAATTTATATGTTTTGTCTTTTAAGACAGTTTTATTTAATTTTTTCATTTGATTTAATTTAAAGTTTATAAAGTAATAGTTACCCCCGTTTTAAAACGAGGGTAAAAATTACAAATTGTTATTCTTATTGTTTAAATAAGAAGAAGTTATTAGCACCTAAAGTACATAAAGCTCTTTCTGATAAGAAGTTTACTTCCATTGCATCTAAGCTAGAAGTAGCTGCTCCACCTGCAGAACCTGTAATCCAAGTTTTATAACGTCTGTCTTCAGTTTCTGAAGCTCTGTATCTTACGTGTAAGAATGGTCTTTTAGCGTTTTTACCAAGTACTTGGTCATAAACTGTAGTTGAACCAGCTGGTACTAAAATACCGTTGATTTTTCCACCTACTAAACCACCTCTCATTGTAGGATCGTTTAAGTATTTCCAGTCAGACTTGTAAAAGTCATATCCTCTTCTAAATCCTGTAAACCCTAAGTTTAATGCCATATCCTTATCATTGTCAAAAAGACCATAAGAAGTGCCATTTGCACCATAAGAATTTTGAGAAGCTAACATATCATCAATATCAAATCCAAACTCTCTGTTTAAGAAAATAACATTTTCTTCAATAGATCCTTGTTTGTCTAATCTTTGGATAATAGAATCAAATTCAGCTAATGTACTTGGGTTTCCACCTGACCATACATTTCCTCTGTTATTTACTACATAGAATAAACCTTCAGATCCTTTGTTACCTACTCCTGAAGCTACACCTGCTGCAATTGCTGCAACACCACTTCCTGCGATTGCTGGAACTGCTTCCACCATTGCTGTCTCTAAGTAATCTTCAAATCTTAGTCTTGTTTCGTGTTCAGATTTTAAATACCATAAGAAACCAGTTGCGCCGTTTTCTGTAGTTACTTCAATCCATCCAATTTGAGCCATATCAGAACCAGATACTGCGTAACGGTCTTTAATGATAATTGGTGAATTGCTAAAGATAACATCGTCAGCTTCTAGTTGACCTTGCATACCGCTTGAACCTTTTTGGAATTCAGAACCATAAACAAATAAAGAAGTTACAATTCCTACTGCTACTGCTTGTCCAGCTGCTTCATAATAAGCTACTGTAATAGTTGCGTTAGCTGTATCTACTGCTGTAATTAAAGCTTTGTTATTTAAAACTGAAGCTCCTGTATTGTCAGAAATCATAATTGTCTGACCTACTCTTAATGCAATTGTACCAGTGTTTGGAATCAATGTGTCATTAATAGTTAACACTGCTGTATTTGCTCCTGCAGCTCCTGCTGAAGTTACGTTAGAATACTTAGTGTGTAACCTTCCTTGCTCTGCCCATTTAATAAGGTCTGAGTTAGAAGGCATTTCAGCGCCTACCATTCTTAAGAATGATGCTACTGTTCTGTTTCCATATCTTTCAAATTCTTTTTCATAAGTATCTGGTAAATATTGATTTAAGAAATCAAAATTTGTGATATAGTTTGATTGTAATACTACCTGTTCTGCACTAGGCTGTAGTGCAAAAGTAGGATTTCCTGCTACTGATCCTGCCATTTTTTAAATTTTTAAATTTTTAATTATTAATTATTTTTATTTCTACTTCTAATTCTTAAGCCTCTGCCTGAATCTTGACCAACTGCTCGTGCTTGAAACCCTGTCTGTGGAGCTGATTGAGGTGTTTGCCTCAAATTCATATTAATGTTTTTACTTTTTTTCGAAACATCTCCTATGGCATCAGCTTTTCCTTGCTCATAAAAATATTGAGCTAGTTTGTCTGGGTTCATTGCGGCATTTAATGCTTTGTGCCAACCTTTTGCATCGTTAATTAAACCATCTTCACCTAAGTACTGATCTATAAAAGTCTGTACGTTTAGTTGTTTTGATTTAATTTCATTTGCATCTCCAGAAGAATAAACTACATTTTTATCTCCTACTGTGAACTCAAAACCTTTGAATTCAGAGTTAAAAACGTCTTCTGTTTTTTTCTGAAAATATTCAGATTTTCTTTTATTGGCATCTACTTCAGTTCGAGCCTCTTGAACGTAATCCTTGTAAGCGTTAAATTCTTTAAGCTGATCTTCCGAAAACGAACCCCCACTTGACTCAAGAGGAGTTTTATATGTATCCGATAGCTTACTTAAATACTTTTTAGCTATTGCAAGTTCTTTTTTTTTGGAGATATTTTTTTTCTTAATATCTCTTTCTTCATCTACATCTTCATCATACCCAAATTTATCTTCCATTAGATATTGAATATCTTCGGAATCTAATTCAGATTCAGTTAGAGAATAATATTCTGCTAGTATTTGATTGTCATTTAAATTATCATAGCTTTTATTTGCTTTAATAAAATCTTCAAAACCTCTACCAGTTTCTTTTTTAAACTCTAAATATTTTGATACTTCATCAGGCAATGCTTCATTTTCTTTTCTTTCTGAAAATAATTCATCTACTGAAGAAATATCTTTATTATATCTTTCTTTAATATAAGAAAGAACATCTTCGTCTTTTAACTCAGGTAATGAAACCTCTTCATTAACCTCTTGAGTATTTTCAACTTTAGTTTCTGGAACCTCAATTACTGGTGTTTCAGATTTTGTTTCGCTAAACTCAGAAACTTTTAAACTTTCCTCGTGTTTGTTTAAAAGATCTTGTTCAACTTCTTGTTTGGATTTTGCTTCTAACGGCGTAACCTCTTTTACTTGTTTGAATTCCATTTGATTTAATTTTTACAAAGTTAGTATTAATTTAATTATATTTTTAAGGTATATTACCTTGGCTCAAATTCAGCTAAATCAAAACCATCTAAACTATCTTCTTTAGATTCAAACTTAATTGGAGCAGTGTTATTTTTACGTTGCTGAATTAATTTTGATTGTTCTGTGTTAGTTTGACTTATTCTATCTGATTTTGCTGTTTCTCTTTGTGTTTCTCTTTCTTGTAGTGCAGATACTTCTACTCCTTTTAATTGCATTTGCAAATCAAATTCTAACTGCATTAATTCAGATTTAATAGAAGCTTCACCTCTCATTTTTTCAATTTGAAATTGCATATCACTTTGTTGCAATTGTTGTTTAGCTTGAGTTTCAGCTTGTAATTTTTGCATTGCAGCTTGTGCAGCCATCTGTTGAGATTGCTGATTAATTTGCGCTTGTTGTTGTGCAGCAGCTGCTTTTGATTTTTCTTCAGCTTCTTGTTTTCTTTTTCTTTTAAGTTTTAGTACTTGATTAGCAACCTTTAAGTTTTTAATTTCTCTAATATCAATTGCATCTTCTAAGTTAATAGAATCTCTTTGTAAAGCCATTTGGATATTTTTCTCTAGCATAGCTCTTTCCTCTTCATCAGGAGTTACTTCTATAAAAATACCAAAATCACTTAAATATAAATTTTTAATTTCATTTAAAACCGAAACGTTATATTTTCCAATTTGATTTATAAATTCATCTCTAAAGTCTGCATACTCTAAAACATCTGCAATTCTTGAAGATAGTGCAGTTGCTAAATTTTGAGTAATACTTAAACCAGCTTGTAATATATGTCTTGTAGCTGTATTGCTATTTAAAGCAGCCATTTTTTGTAATCCTACTAATGAGTTTTCATCTGGCAACGATCCATCTCTAGCTTCATTTAATCCGGTTACATCTCTAATCATATTTAAATAATGATTATAAGTACCAATTAAACTTTGAATTTTTGATTGACCAGAACTAGCAGTTAATTGTTGAATAGGAATTTTAGCTTGATTATAATCTCCATCTTGAGTATAACTTCTACCAATAACACTACCTGTTTGAAAATACATTCTTAATGCATCTTCAGGATTGTAAGCAGCGCCATTTCCTAAATCTACTTCGTTTAATCCATCTGCATCTATAAAGACACCGTCTGGAACCACCTTAGAAAGCACTTGTTGTAGCTTTAAATGAGTTATCTGAATTAAATCAGCAAAGGTTATCATTCGCCTAACTAAAGACTCTAAAACACCTTTATACATTCTTGGCGCACAAGCTATAAATTCAGGATATACATTCTGACTAGCGGATTGTGGTCTAGCCATATTTTCAGCCATTTGCCATTTAAGAATAATATTAGTTCCCATAACCATTACACCTTCATACCAAACATCAATAGTTTTTGAAACTTTTTCAAAATTACCTTCTTCCATCATTTCAACAGAAGGATCAAATTGATCAGTTTTTTCAATAACTTTTTCAGCACCTACATTATTAATTTTTTTCTTATATGTAAAAGTGTTTGTTGTTTTGTAGTTAAAAAACAAAACAGTAGCACTGTCTTTACTAAATAAACTGTTATTATAAAATTGAGAAGTATTATGATAATCATACCAACTTTGACTATATTTAGAAATTTCCTCCATATCTTCATTAGTTAAAGTAGGATCTATTTTCTTTAATTCAATAATAGGTAGAGTTTTAATTTCACCCCAATAAAAACAATCTTTAAAATGAGGATCTTCAGTATAACTATAAACTAAGTTAGCTGGATCTACATAATCAATTTTAATTCCATCACCTGGTAAAAAAGAATGTCTAGCTACAGAAATACCTAAAACTGTTTGATCGTAATCTAAACGTCTTTTAATTTCTAAATATTTGTTTTCTTCAAATACAGTATTAATAGCTTCTTCTTCTGCTATTTCTATTGATGGTTTATACTTCATTTGCATATGCAAAGCAAGTTCCTCACTGTCGTTAGGTAACTCATCTACATTACTAGAGAATGCGTCTACATCAAAATCTTTGTTTACTTGAGTAATTAATTCTTTAGAAGCCATATCAGCAGCAATCATACGCTGATATTCATTTCTTCTATCCATTGACATAGCATCTTGTGCGTAGGCATTTACCTGAAAAATTCTATCAGACATACCATTAACTACAATATCTACGAACTTAGGAATAATAGGAACTGGTGTCCAATCCAAGTTAAGATAACTTAAATCACCATCAACTGCTAATTCATTTTTATACTTAGAAACAGATTGTTCTCCTCTAGCATAAAGTCTTAGTCTATGAAAGTCACCCCATTGATTGTAAAATCTATTTGTATTTCCGTCTTTTCTAAACCATTCGTATTGAATAGCTTGTCCTATCTGTAATCCAAACTCAAGTGATTTCTTTGTGGAATCAGAAACAAACTGACTTGGAAATCCCATAGGATTAATGTCTATTTTTACATCTTGCATTTACCTTATAATTTTGCTGTAACTTCCCTTATTGTCATATCTTGCAAAGTTAAACTTTATTTTTGATTCTTTTTTAACCGCCTGATATAAGTGTTTCTGAATAGCCATTAAAGCTAGACCAGAACTGATCGTAGCATCAAACTTAGTTCTATTGTTAATATCAAAACGCGCCCAATCCTCTAAAGTACGACTAAAATACATATTTCCTATTAAATCAGGGTCTCTATAATCTCCACTAAAATCTAATCCTACGTGTTTTTCTATGTAAGATTCAATAGAAGATGCGTGTGATTGTTTTACATCTTCACTGGAGTTTGGTATACCACCTAATTCTTTTTCAGTTTTAGATAGTTTATTATAAGTTTTATCTGGTCTATTTATACTATACGCTCTATAACCTCTATTTTTAAAATGATATAATAATCTAGGTTTGTTATTTTCTACCAAAATTGGCATTCCGTAAAAAACACAAGCCATTAATACTTCTTCAAAAAATATCTCAGCCGTCTGAGGTCTAGCTACATACTCTAAAAAAAACTCATTACTTGGAGCGTCATCCATATTAAAACGAGTAACTCCGTGCAACGCACCATTAGACCCTCCACCACCTACTGTACCAGATATATCATAACTGTCACAACCAAAAGCACCAATATGATCATTACCTGGATGTTTCCTTCCGTTCTTAATATAACTCTTATTTTGCAATTCTTTTTTAGGTGTCCAAGAAATTAAAAATCTACCACGAGTATCTGGACTCCATAAAACTTCTCCATCTTTTATTCCATTTTTCCAGTTAAAATTACCTTTTGTTAAAAACCTGTCTTTTATTAAAGAATCATTATAATCTATTTGTTGATATATTTTAGTTAGGTTAAATAATGATTGTTTACTTTCATCTCTAAATGCGTGAGACTCAGTTCTAGGAAATTGTCTATAAAATTCATTTAAAGCATCAGCGTCATTTTTTAAAGAATCTACTTCATTCTGCCAATACTGTACAGCAGATATTTTTATTAATTCTCCATCAATACCAAGTATTTGTTTAGAAACACTATTAACAACAGGCATACCATAAATATCTATAAATCCTTCCATATTATATTCCATAGGAATAAAAAGATTATATAGTCCACTTTTAGTTTGTCCGTTAGAATTTCGCTGAGCAGTAGAAGAATCGTTATAAAGTTTTTTAAAGTTTTCACCTCCTTTATCTAGTGCGTTTGATGTTGAACCCATCATACATTTACCAATAATTCTACTACCTAATCTTAAACAAGTTTTAGTAACTCTCCAGTTGTTTAAAATATTACTAGGTTTTTCCCATTTACCACTTTCATCGTGTACTAGTAATTTTAATTTCTCACCATCATAAGAGTTATCTCCTGTATTTTTCCAATCAATTGTAGTATCTAAACCTTCAACTTGTAAGTCATCTTCTTCATACATATTTCTTTTTGTAATCTTAGAAGCTGGTACTCTATAAGCTAGTTCTGTTTTTGGCTTATCCATACCATCTTGTACTGGTTTAAAAAAGAAAGGATAATTATTTGATATAGGAACTACTTTATCAGTAAACATTTTTTTAGCATCTGCTCCTGTTTTAGATAAAATACCTACTCTAGAATCTTTAGATATAGTTGCAATATTAGCACACTCTTCACTTCCCATATAAGAAAATCCAGAACGTCTAATTTTTAAATAACATATTCCAAAACTTCTTTTATCTGCTTTACAAGCTTCCCAATAAATATAAAAAATTCTATTAGCTTCTCTAAAATCAGGCAAGCCAATATCTATTTTAGTCCATTGCAAATACATATAATGAGACCCAGTAATATAAGTAGAAACACCATTATTCATAAACCAAAAACCTTCATCTCTTTTATCAAACTCTTGTTCAATGTATTCTACCCATTGATCTTTAAAGTTTGCAGAAGTTTGATGCCACTGAAATATAGTTGGTATTTTTTTTAATACTTTAGGAATCTGAAATGATTCCCAGTATTGATCTGCTTTTGTTTCAGATCTTTTGTATGTTTTTTTTGGTTGTACTGGCAAAGCTATTGCTAAACCATTTATAGAAATAACATCTCCTATTTTTCCAGACTTAGATATTACAACAACATTATATTTTTCATTAAAACCATAATCCCAAGTTTTAGCTTTGTTTTTATTAGTAACAATACTTTTAGGAATGTAATTAGGTAATTTTACATATAAGTTATTTTGATCTTCTTTCTGCAAATCCTTGAGAGTTATTAGTATTCTTTTTTACATCAATACCTTCTATTAAATTTTTTTCAGTTTCAATTCTAGTTAATATTTCAAAAGCATCAAATATGGCTAGTTTTTTAGTAGCTGCTGCATTTTTTAATTTATCAGCTGCTAACTCATCATCTTCTCCATATTTAATTATATGTTCTTCAGCAACTTTTATAAGTTGCATAACAGCTTTTTCACCTGCTCTTATTATTTGTAATTTTATCTGCTTTACATCCATACTACAATACCATCGTTATATTACTAGTAAACATTCTATATAGCTTTTCGCCATCAACCATAAAAGGATATTCGCTTGAAGGCTCGTAACAAATAGTGTCTCCTTCATTTAATCCTTTAGCTAATAACTCAGCATTTATATGTTTTATAACTCCAGTTAAAGGTTCTTCAACGTTTGCAGCCTTAATATATGAATCTTTTTTTAATAAAGGCTTAACCATTACATACTTAGAATGACATTTCCACTCATTTTTATGTTTGTACATAAAAAACTGATCCATATCTATAAAAAATAAATTGTCTTTAAAAAAGCTTTTACCACTCCTTTCTTGACCTTTCATATCATTATAAAACTTAAATACGTTGTGATGAACTAGGAGAATATCTCCTGGGATTATTTCTCCAGTATAACCTAGAGGGGTACTAATAACTTTTGCAAACCTATTGGAAACGGTATGATCTTCTTTAGATGAACTCATAATTAAGTTAACATCTCCTATCTTTTTAATATTATCATACCTTCTTCCATTGTGTGGTTCTACAATGAAATAAAAAGGTGACTTCATTAGAAATTTATATTATATTCGATTGAAATTGGAATATTAGAATTAAACTCTTTCCATAATAAAATCTCATTAGATTTTTCAATCCAGATTTTATAAGAATCTAAGTTAACATCTTTTTGTATTAAATGGATTTTGTAATTTCCTCCAAGAACTTCCTGTCCAGCTATGTAATGCATAGCACTAGACTTATAGTCTGCCCCTATAGAAATTTTCCTTATGTCCATTCAATTAAAAAGTAGAGTCTAATTTTAATTTTCTGTAAGTAATATTTACGTAAAGAATTCCGTCTCCAACTGTAGCATTTCCACCTGATAAGGTTATAGCTGTGTTAGCGGGTAAAGTACCACTAACTGGCTGTATTTTATATACAGTATCAGATCCTGAATTTAAACTAGCTATAGGTATTTCACCAGCTATATAAGCTCCTATTTTTAAACTAGCTACAGCAGCAAAATCAAATGCTGTTGTATTAAAGTCCATAAAAACAGAAACGTTAGTTATGTCATAAGCATATCCTACGCCAGGTGTTGCTAAAATTGCATATGGAGTCGATAGAACTTTTAAATTAGCAGACGAAATAGCAACAGTTATTTTTACTGTATCTACCCCTAAGTAAGCTTGTAGATTACTTATAGAGCAGTTTTTTGTTGCATTGCTGTTTTCGGCATCAGTCAATATAAAATAATCAGCACCATCTGGAGTTATTATTGGATATGATGATGTATTGCTAATTCTTGCCATAAATATTATTATTTACTTTGTTCTTGTTCTTCTTCTTTATCTTTTACTTCTCCAGTAGCTAAATCAATAATAGAGTTTAAACCGTATTTTTCTCCTAATTCTTTTTCAACTACTGAAAATTTATCTTTAATAACATCTAAATCTTTAGTAAATAAAACCTGTTGATAAACTGAATCAGCTAGTTTTAATTTTACTTGAGTAAATTCTTGATTTAAAGCTTGTAAATTTTGTAGTTCCTCTGGTGTTAATTTTTTTGACATTTTAGATTTTTTTAAATTAGATTTATTTACAAATATACAAATTATTATTTAGTCATTACTAAGATCTTCTTCAACTTCTTCTTCAACTTCTTCTTCAACTTCTTCTTCAACTTCTTCTTCAACTGGCGGGACAGGTGGTATTAGGGTTTGCCAAGTAAAATATAAATCTTCATTTACTGGTGTAATTTCAGATTCTATACTTGCAGCTATACTAGCTTGCATTGCCGGTACATCTAAAGATCCTTCTAGCCATCCGATAACTACAGCTTCAAAAGCTTCAGTGTTTTCGTAAGGTACAAAAGGCTCACCTGCTACATATGTATAACTTTGTGTTCCAATATTGGATTGTGAATAAGTAATTCCTCCAGATTCTTCAGAGCCAGTATATCTGTAATGTACCGTGTATATTACATTGTCTTCACCCTCTGCCTGAATGTGAGCGTTCATTTGCGGGATTTCCCATTTGTAAGTAATTGCCATAATTTTATTTTTTGTAAAGTTAGTATTTATTTATTTAATTATTAATGGGAATATTATTTTACCATTATCTGTTAATGCTTTTTTGTAAATTTTATTTAAACTATTTTTAATTTTTAAAGTCACATCTTTTTCTTTCCACCATAAATCAAATATTATTAAATCATATTTTTTTAAAGGAATATAATCATATGCATCAGCTTCTATTATATTTATAGAATCATCTAAATAATCTACATATTCTATAACTTCTTTGTTTTTTTCTATAACATCTATAACACTACAGTTTTTTATATGTTTTGCATAATTAGGTAATAAACCCATACCTAATCCTACTATTAATATTTTATCAAAAACAAAATCTTTATAAAATTTACTTATAGCACCACAAGAATCACAATCTCCTAAAAAAACTTTACCATAGTATTCTTTATTTTCTAACCAATCCCCATTACTAAAAGTCATTCTAGAAACTTTATTAACTTTAGTTACATTAAAAGTTTCCCCAGAATATTTTTTTATTTTACTTTCTTTTATTTTCATAACATTAACAATTACTAAATGAGGTTATTACTCCATTTGATCCAATAGTCATTTTGCGATTTGATTGTGTATCTAATATATTAACACCCCAGAAACCTACTCCTTGGAACGTTGTACCAGCAGAATCTGAATAAACAACATCACCAACAGCTGGGGATATATCTGGGAAATAAGCAGTTGCTCCTGTTGTTTGATAACACGAAAACCCAGGTTTACTATAATTAGTTGCAGTAATAGGAAGACCTACTAATGTAACACAAGCAAATAATGAAGCAACAGTACCTGATGTTCCTGTTACTCTATAACCTGAACCAGAAGGTAGTTTATAATAACCTTCTGCTAATGCCGTTGTTTGATTTTGATTAATATAACACTCATCACCTACAGCCGGAGAAGATCCTGATCCATTATGATAATATGTTTGAGTGATTGTAGCAGCACACGCATTTGTTGTACTTGTTTGAATAGTTGAAGAATTAAAAGATGTAATATTTCCGGTACAATCTTTGTCGTATCCATACCAAGCTGAAAACTTATAAGGAGTAAAAGTTCCATCATCATCACAAGCAACAGTTATATCGGCTTCAACATCAGTAGTATCATACGTTGTATCCCAAGTACCACCTGTCTGAGTTGCCAACTCTCTCCAAGGATATCTTACTGTTCCATCTACTGTAATATTAGAATTAACTCCTAATCCTAACACAAATACTTTAATACCCCTAAATATAGAGGTAGCTGTTAAAACCTGTATTGCATCGTAATCTGTTTGCGTAAAAGCGTCGTCTCCCCCACCTGGAGGAGCATCTGTAATCATAATAATATATTTAGCTGCAGTTGATCTAAAATCATTTACAAAATTTGTAGAGTTAATAACCAAACCAAGACCTATATCCATTGGTTCTGGAGTACCCCCACCACTACCTAATTGAATACAAGAACTTCCTGACACACCTCCATTTAAGTTATCTACTGCTGTTGTAAATGAAGTTCCATTATTTGTGCTAGATGTAGGAAACATTTCCCAAGCAGTTATTATTTGATATACACCTGCACTACCTTGGTTATTATATTTCTGAGCTGTTGGTAAACTTGTATATTGAGTACAACTTCCATAACTTGGTGTTGAGCTAGATTGTTCATCTACAGTGATCATTGATAATCTGTAGTTACTACTTGACTCTGTATTTATATGTGCTATTACATCAGCTAAACCATCTTTTACCGTTTCAATTACATTTCCCATACTACCCGTATAATCAATAATAAAACATACATCTAATCCTTGGGAACAAGGCTCGGTAGCACTATTTGGTAAACTACCTGTCGGGTTTGGTAAACAATTTCTATTTAATGCAGG
>Ga0209535_1000557_pt1 | contig 26534 bp, 51 predicted proteins | sample LinPmetageLP28_FD_184041 | JGI IMG/M metagenome (GOLD analysis project Ga0209535, IMG submission 184041) | Marine viral communities from the Pacific Ocean - LP-28 (SPAdes) (version 2) | ecosystem: Environmental > Aquatic > Marine > Oceanic | place: Pacific Ocean | collected 2009-08-22
AAATTTGACAAGGGACTCCTATCCCTTCTAACAATAAAGTTGCTAGGTTCGCCTAGCAACTTTTTTTACCAAAATACTTTACAATGTACCAGTTTCCGTGTATAAATAATATTGTAAGTTGCTTAACAGGACTTACATTTAAATCTTGCTTTTATAAAGGAGAAAAAAATGACAAGAATAACCTCACTAGACTTAAACCCATTTTATCGTAACTCAATTGGATTCAATCAACTTTTTGATAGAATAACCAGCAATATTGATACGGCACAGAACTATCCACCGTACAACATTATCCGTAAAGATGATGAACATTACTTTATTGAGATTGCTGCCGCTGGATTTTTGAAACCAGATATCAATATTGAGATGGAAAATGGAACTTTGACTGTTAGCGGAAAGCAAATTAAAAAAGCAGACGGCGAAGATGAAGCAAACGGATATGAGTACTTGCACAGAGGACTTAGTAGTCGCAACTTTGAAAGAACTTTTAACCTAGCAGAATACGTTGAAGTAAAAGATGCTGCATTGAATAATGGTATTTTAAGTATACACTTAGAAAAGAAGATACCAGAAGCCATGAAGCCAAAAACTATTGAAATCAAATAGTCATAGATAAGTATTAGTGGAGGAAGTTGTAAAGAAAATTTCCTTCACTGAGCAACAATAGAGAGTGTACATGAGCCAAGCAGAACCAAACACTAAGACAAAAGTACAAGTTAATACCCAGCTTAAAGAACCAAGTTTGTTTAAATTAATCTATATAAATGATAACGAAACTGCAATGGAGTTTGTTATAAAAACATTAATGGAAATATTTAATTACAAGGCAGAAACTGCAGAAAGTATAATGCTAGATATACATGAAAAAGGCAGTGCAGTTGTAGCAGTTCTTCCATACGAAATGGCAGAACAAAAAGGGGTAGAAGTTACTGTGATGGCTAGACATGAAGGATGGCCTTTACAGGTCAAACTAGAACCAGACGCCTAAAATTCAATTTCAATACGTTTTGGATAATACACAGGTTTACACCAATCAGTACCGCCACGACCTCGTGCATTATTAATATATCGTATACCATCAATCTGCATTTCAAGGTCACTATGATAGTGTCCAAAACACCAGGTATCAATCTTTTTCTCTAAATCTTCGTCGATACATTTTGTTAGAAAACTGTTTCCACTACAGTTAAGTCTATAATTCCCATCAAGGTGAATGTCATGTTTAAGTAATTTAATATTTGGCACAAAATGGGTTAGTAGCACAATCTTTTTTATGTCTGGATGTGTCTGTAATTTTTTAACAGTTCTGCAAAAAAAGCCAGCATCGCTCATTGCCATTGCTTCAACTTGTTGTCCAGCATACATGCTAAATTTGTATGTCTCTTCAAACCAACGTTTACTATCTGTATAGGTATTATCTTCACTGAACTCAAAACAAGTCCATCCGTTTGTACCAATAAAAGCTACGTTATCGATTACCAGACAGTCATCTTGTAACCATATAAAATTTTCTATTTCACCAATATCTTCTTTAAGTGTTTCATAACTTTGTCTTAGATCTTCGAGATTAAATCGGTGTTCATCATTTCCGTCAACATACATTGTCATGAGGTAATGTTTGCTTATTTCTTGTAACACTGGACGTACATCCGCCCGTTCACGGCTGACATCTCCAATTATAACTGCGTAAGGACTGGTTGCTTTGCCTTCCCAGGAGAAATCTTCTTCCCAGGAGTCAACATGTAGATCAGAAATTAAATCAAAGTGTATTTTCATTATAACTATACTTAACTAAGGAGAACACCATGAACATAATTATTGGGGATGATGATGCAGAAAAAATGCAAAGCAAGTATACTGTACTTCCTTTAGAAACAATGAAGTGGAAATCAAATCCAGAATTGCCTGCGACAACTGCTTACTGCTTAATAGAAAACATACCAATTACAGAAATGAACAAGATCGACGAGCAGAAAGATCTACATATAAAGTTTTATGAAAACTATCAAAAAGGTGACTTTAACTTTTGCACAAACGCACTTGAACATCTTAAAGGCAAGTGGGGTGGAGAGATTGACAGCTACTATGATATAATGGAAGACAGAATCAGTAAATACAAAGACGCAGAAGATTTTGATCCAATACTTTACAGATAGGAGATAGTATGTGGGAAATGATAGAACGTATGGCCTCAGACAGATTGTGGATATACACTGGTATCGTAGGAAGTTTATTTGGTGCTGCCTTTCTAGTTTGGTTTCAAGGCACACGAGCTGGTTTATGGTGCTATGCAAAGTTTGTACTAGTTATAGATTACTTTGTACAACGTTATGGATGGACATGGTTAGAACCCCCTAAGGATGCTTGGCGAAAAAAGTACCCGCATGTTACAAAAAAAATTGATGACTTGGAAGCACGTCTCAAAAATATTGAAAAAGACCTACATGAAAAGCACGGTTTTGAAAAAATCACAGTAACTAAGTCTAACGGCTAAATAACAGGTGGTCACCCAAACCACATTTAAAATAACCTTAAGGAAAGATAAGATGAAAAAACTAGCCCCTTTAGCAGTGGTAGCTACACTGCTGAGTACGACTGCATTAGCAGAAGTATCAATCTCTGGAAGTTCAGAGTTTTACTATAAGGACGTTGACTCACAAATTGCATCACAAAAAGGTGATTCAATGGGTAACTCCGATAACGAGATTAAGTTCTCATTTTCAAACAAAACAGAAACAGGATTAGACATTGGCATGGTTGTTGAAATGGCAACTGTTGCAGATTCTAGTGCAACTATCGACGAATCTTCATTATATATTGCAGGTTCATTTGGTAAAATTGTTCTAGGGGGTAATGATGCAGTAACTGATAATTTTGGAATTGGTGAACAAGACATTATGAGTGAAGAAGTAACTGGTACATATACTAATTCTTCTATCCAAGCCAACGCAGGTGAGAAAACATACGGTTCAGATTCTGATAAAGTATCTTACTTTGCGCCAGCAATTGGTGGACTTACACTTGGAGTAAGTTATATGGACGGAGGTGTTGCAGGCGACACTGACTCGACATCATTTGGTGGTAGATATCAATTAGGTGACAATATTACAATTGGTTACACTAATGGACAACAAGAAGTATCAGGTGCAATTGATAACGAATCACAAAACATCGGTGCAAAAATTGCATTAGGTGACTTAACAGTGATTGGTGCAATGAGTACTGTTGAAGGCGCTGATGAAGATATTGAAACAGTAGGTGCTGGTGCAAGTTACAAACTTAATGCAGACACAACTATTGCAATTTCAACAATGGAATCAGAAGATGCATTAGATGCTAGTGGCACTGAAAAAGAAAACCTAAAGCAACACATGGCTGAAGTAAGTTATGCTATTGCACCAGGTCTAACTGGTTATGTGAACTACACAGACTACGAGTACAAGAATGGCGGAGAAGCATCAACTGACGATGATGGTTCTGTAATGCAATTTAAAATTGCTGCCAAGTTCTAATAAACCAACTACTAAAACTTTTAATAGCACCTTAGGGTGCTATTTTTTTTGAATAAACTAAGCATATTATATCTGAATAGCACAATAAATACTATTGTCCAGGAGCTAGATTGTTCCCACCTGGAGGAACAGAAAGAATGATATGCCAGTAGCAGAAATACTCGCAGGGATTGCCCTTGTGAAATCAAGTGTGGACTTTATAAAGTCCAACATCGATACATGCAAGGACATTGGAGAAATCGGTGGCGCCATTGATGGTTTACTACGAGGTCAACAAGATGTTAATAAGAAACAAGGACAAAGAGGTCTTGGTGTTCGTGAACAATTTGACACTTCACATATCGCAAGAGAAACTATTGATGCAAAGATTGCTGCCGAGCAGTTACAAGAAGTAGCGAACATGGTGAATCTACGTTTCGGGCCTAATACTTGGAAAGAGATTCTTGAAGAACGAGCAAGACGTATTGCAGAACAGAAAGAAGCAGTCAGACTTGCAAAGATAGAAAAAGCCAAAGCAGACAAAGAGCTTTGGGCAGACATTAAAGCCATGCTACTGATACTCGGAGCTATCCTACTTGGCGGCGCAGCAATTGGCGGAGCAATTTATTATTCATGACCCATGTATTTTTACTAATACTTTATCTTGGTCAGCAAACAGTCAGTCAGAATCTTTACTTTTATAACATCGATACATGCAAATACTTTGCAGAACGTCTAAATAACCAACCGCCTGTACCAAATAGAACTGCTGGTGAAGATGTTCCTAAAACACGTAGTTATACCGCAGTATGCGAAATACGTACAGTCGATCCTAAGAAAACTAAGATTTACAAATAGGTACAAAATTTTGACGGTGTTGGAATTTTGACGGTTTTTTGTTACAAATATCCATGTATTAAGATACCGTAAGTGTAGGATTTGCATTTATAAGTATCGTTATGGAAAAGAAGATCCAAGAACTTGCACTACGTATCGAGCAAATCGAAAGTTTGCTAGTACAGTTACAAAAAACATTGGCTCAACATGTGGAGAAATGTTCGGCTAAATAGATGATGGAACCATCACAACAATACTACGACGCAGTAGCAAAAGGCACACACTTTCAAGAAACTGAAAGTGCCTGGGCAGGTAACGACAGTAAAAACTACATTGAAGAGATCAAGTGCCTTGTAAAGCATCACAAAGCAAAAACTTTGTTAGATTATGGTTGTGGCAAAGGCCAGCAGTACACACAAAAGAGCCCGTCGTTTGACCAACGTTGTGGATTTAAAAGTTATTACCTATATGATCCATGTGTTAGGCACTACAGTGAACCGCCACGCGGTAGCAGAAAGTTTGATGCTATTATCTGTTTGCAAGTGATAAGACACATACCCAACAAAGACATACCTTGGCTAAAAGAGCTATTTGAACGCACCGCAAAGAAGTTTGTGCTTATTGGCGAATATGATCCAAATATAAAACAAAAACCAAAAAAAGTTACCAATGCAGATTCAGAAAGTAGAACTATAGATTTCTATCGCGAAGCATTTGCTGACTGGGATAGCACAGCTGAACTATACTTTCATTGGAGAAAGCATCAATGTGAACTGACAAAGGCAGACAACGACAAAATTATAAATATCATGTAACCATGGAGAGCTAGAATGGCAGAAGAAATTAAAGAAGCAGGTTTTCATCCGGCAGATACAAACGGTGACGGGAAAGTAACCAAAGCAGAACAGGCAATGTATATGGAGTTCAAACGCAAAGAACTCGAAGATGCAGATGCTATGCGTGATGCACAACGTAAGATGGCTTGGTTTGCACTTGGTGGCATGTTATTGTATCCTTTTGCAGTAGTGTTGGCAGTGCTGATAGGACTTACAGAAGCAAGCAAAATACTTGGTAGTATGGCAAGTGTATACTTTGTATCAGTTGCGGCTATTGTGGCTGCCTTTTTTGGCACACAAGCAATGAATACTAAGAAAAAGTGAACCACACATACTATGCAAGTGAACCAGTTGTAGACAACTTTTACTTTGTAAACATACCTAAATGTGCAAGCCAAACTGTACGTGCTTGGGCAGCACAGATGAGTACAAAGGATGCACATATTACAGAACCATTTAGATTTTGTATACTGCGTGAGCCGTGGGGAAGACTGAAAAGCACATTTGCATATGGTTGTGGTGCAAGATACAGTCATAATTTTACTATTGATATGATTGGTGAATGGTATTTGGGAAACCCGCCCGATAGTCCAACTTTTCAACAGGCAGACTTGTTAGTGCATTTTGGCACGCAGAAGTCATTTGTAGATGGTGCACCATGTGCTATTGATCATTGGTACAGTACAGGTGACATGCGTCAGTTGCGTAGTGATTTAAGTGCAGTAAGTGGATGTCATGTTGGATGGCAACAAGAGAATAGAAGTAATTACACACAAGAATTTGTAGTAGAATACAACACATGGTTTAGTGCAAACGAATCTGCATTAGAAGCAAAATTAGCAGACGATATAAAATTATACAGTGCGTACTGTTCTTCGTAGTTCTGTTTTTACACGCCAGATAAACTTATCATCAAAAAATAGTTTTTTGTTGTATTCTGCTATTTTGGCACAACCATCCCATATCCACTGTTGATACTTTTCACTTGCATTGTTTATCCTACTCATCTCTTTTAGCACCATATCCATGCGTTTCATTGGTCCTTGTTCTTGATCATAACTTTCGTTAATATAAGGTTGGAATGTTTTAAATCCATACTCGCGTATTGTGTCTAATGCACCAGGTCCGCTTAATATCATAAATGGATGTCCACATGCCAATGGACGTAGTGTTTTTTCTGTAAGATGTATACGTTGGTCGTAGACAGTTTCTAAAATAATACTACAATTGGTATGTGCAAAATCGTATGCATCATATGTGGCACTGCTCTCGCTATCGATAGTATCACTGTTATTTTTATACAATCCAATATTAGGGGCCCTTATGCTGCCTAGTTGTATACTATCAATATGTGCTAAGTGGTTTAAAAATATTTTTCTATATGCACGTTTACCTGTTGTGGCTCTTGCATACACTAAAAAATTTGCTTTAATATTTTCTGTCTGTCTTTTTAATCGATTATCATATTGTGCAAAGCGATACCAATCTATAGCAATAGGAGCATGTGCCCACCAGTAAGCACATTTGAATAAGCCAGTTGACTCATATTGTATTACTTGTGGCGAATTAAGTTCGCTATGTAGTAAAGTCCAATATTCTGTTTTATTTGCAGGATCAGCCCAACGTAGGTTCAGGTTTTTCCTTCCATTGTCAATGGCTTTTTTTAAACTTTTATATCTGTCTATATACCCAGGTGGAGAATTACGTTCACTGTTAATGAAACCGTCGATCTGTTTATTAAAATTTATATCATTATATAATTCAAAGTCCAATGGTTCTTGGTCATGACATATCAATACTGGCATATCAGTATAATTATAAGTTGGTCGATTATCTTCTTCGTTATCAACAATATTTACAAAATCTTTATGCCCCCAAGGATGAAAATATTTAATTAGGTACTTGTTTTCTAAGGCCTGGGTAACAAAATTGTATAAATTATTAGTAGGAATAGACATTTAGAAAGGTTACCTCTTATGCAAATTGGTTTTATTGGTCTTGGTAAACTAGGACTTGATTGTGCCGAAGTTATGGCTGAAAAATATACTGTACATGGTTATGATATTTACCCACGTAAGAGCGGTAGTGTAAATGTTTGCAAAACTCCTAAGGAAATGATAGATAACAGTGATTGGATTTTTATTGCAGTGCAAACTCCACATGCTGAAGGCTATGATGGTAGTGTACCTAGTTCGCATATGGATCCAAAAGACTTTGGACACGACGCTGTAAAAGATGCAATTAAGATGGTTAACTGGCATGCAACTACACCAAAACGTGTTGTCTTAATATCAACAGTATTACCCGGAACTACACGTCGTGAATTTTACAGTTTGCTCAACACAGAACATCAATTCTTATATAATCCCTATTTGATAGCGATGGGCAGTGTAAAGTGGGATTTTGCTAACCCTGAAATGATTATGATAGGCACAGAAACTGGCAATCCAACTGAAATGGAAGATCTTATTAATTTGTACCGTCCTCTTATGCGTAATAACCCACGTTATGTTACTGGAACATGGGATGAATGCGAAGCAATAAAAATATTTTATAATACATTCATCAGTGCTAAAGTAGGACTTGTAAATATGATACAAGACTTTGCACTAAAGATTGGAAATATCAATGTCGACGTTGTTACAGACGCTCTAGCACAGAGTACAATGCGTATTATGGGGCCAAAGTATATGACAGCGGGCATGGGCGATGCAGGAGCATGCCATCCAAGAGATAACATAGCACTGCGTTGGCTAGCTAAAGAATACGATATTGGCTATGATATGTTTGATACCATTATGGGTGCAAGAGAAATACAAGCAAAGAATCTTGCAGACTTTCTTGTAGAGAATGCAAATGGACGCCCTATTGTAATACATGGAAAAGCATACAAACCTGATGTGCCTTACTGTATAGGTAGTTATAGCACACTAATTGGGCATTATATTGAAGAACAAGGCTTAGAAGTACAATATATAGATCCCTTAGCAGATGATAGAACAAACTGCGTTGATAAAATTGATGATGCTTCTATGGTGTTGTATGCACACAACAGATATATCACATACGGCTACACAGGGCAATCAGCAGTAATGAATGACTTTTACTGCGATATCCCTGAAGGTTCTACTATTGTAGATCCGTGGAGAACACTACCAAAGAAAAGCAACATATACAATGTTATACACTTTGGCAATACACGCAATGATCAACAGTAATTTTGGCTTCACACCACTCAAAGAAGTCTGGATAGGTGATTGCTATCCAGCAAGTTTCTTTGACCACTTGCCCGACAAAATAGCTGACCCATTTCGTGTGATAACGGAATGGACCAGACAAGATACATACAAGTTACAAAAGTTTCTCGAAGATAGAAATATAATTGTACGTCGACCAGTTTTTGAATCAATTGATGATCATCTTGACAACAATGATAACCTGATAAAACCACCAGTTACGCCACGTGATCATTACATAGTGTTAGATAAAACTTTGTACAGTTTGCATAATTCTCTGCCAAAAGATCCTTGGCGCCATAGTTTAGATGATTATTCTAAAAAAGGATTTGATGTGCAGTATCCAAAAAATCTACCAATAAATTGTTTATGTCCGCCAGCAGTATGTCGCATAGGAACAGACTTGTTCTTAGATAGTGTAAGTCATGAACACATTTGGGGGTTTGTTTGCCAATGGATGGTCGAAGAATCAAAAGACTATCGCATTAATATTTGCAATACAAACGGACATAGCGATGGCGTGTTTTGTCCTGTTGCTCCGGGCATCATAGTAAGCAGTCATTACAAACAATCGTACGATAGTACATTTCCAAATTGGGAAGTATTTAATATACCAAACAATCTTAACAACTATTCAGACACTAATAACAACTGGCACATGCAAGTTGATACAATAAACAAAAATAAAACATTTAGTAAACATATATTTGAAAATGCCAGTGATTGGGTAGGTGAATACAAAGAAACAGTCTTTGAAGTAAACATGTTAGTATTAGATGAACAAAATGTTATTGCAATGAAAGATTATCCACCATTGACTGAATGGTTAGACAAACGTGGCATCAATGTACACTTATTTGATTTACGCACTCGCAATTTTTGGGACGGCGGTTGGCATTGTTTTACACTTGATATACACAGAGAAGATACGAAAACAACTATTATTGAACCAAAAGTAAGCACAGGTGTACAGTGGAAAAACGATTAATACATGCAGATCCAGGTGCAAGATCAGGGGCAGTTGGTGCGTGGATTACTAATACTCTCAGTGGCAAAAGTTTTGATGTTGGAGTACAGGATGGTGTAAATTTTCACAAAATACATTATCTTTATGACATTGCGGAACTTGTAAATTTTCAAGGAATAAAAATACGTATTCAACCTACCTACAAGATGATAGATTTACATACATTATTATTTTTAAGAAAAAATGTACATACTCAAATACCAACATTCACCAGAGACGAATACAGTCTTGAAACGTTTACAAAACTATGGGAGTTTTCAAAGATTACCTTTGCTCATAACAATACTTTAAACAATAATCTTTATGATCATATTATTACATTTGATGATACATTTAACACCACTGCAATGATAAATCTATACAAGGAAGTATGTAAAACAGATCCTACTCCTGTACAAATAAATGCACTAGTCGAAACAAATAAGTTAAGTAATATATACATTAACAAAAATCATAGCACTTCCATTGTGAAACTTTGTTTAAATATGGAAAAAGAATTATCGTTAAAAGAAGAAGAAAGGTTTTGGTCGATTGTTGATGTATATAAAAACACACCAATAGCACAACTTTATGATACTATATCTGCAAAAATAGAATCAAATAACTATGGAATACTTAATGACACTTAAACATACTGATCCAGTTTGGTCTGGTCAATTTAAAGATCTCACGTACATCAATGAACCGTTTAACGACCCTATTAGTTTAAAAGAATGGCGAGACTTAGGTTATACCCAGACTAAATTTACAGGTGATATGTATGATATGAGGCAAGACGAACCTGAATGGATGTTTCGAGTCAAACGAGTATTTGACTGGAAGCATTTTAGTTGGAGTGTGTATAGAATGAGTCCAGGTTGTTGTTTGCCTGAACATGGGGATACCTATGCACGTTTTAGAGATCTACACAACCATGATGGTGATATACACAGAGCAGTGATTTTTATGGAAGATTGGCAAAGTGGTCACGTATTTGAATTAGACAAAGAACCTATACACAATTGGAATGCTGGAGATTATGTAGTCTGGAAGAATGACACACTACATTTGGCTGCCAATGTTGGTAAAACCCCGCGATACACATTACAAGTTACCGGAGTTATTCAGTGAAGATAAGAAGTTTCAACGAATGGGACCAACTTAAAGAATGTTATGTTGGCGTTGCTGATTGGGCTAACTGGCCAAGCGAAGATCCAGTATTTGCAAAAGAAGATGAGAAAACATTGTGGAAAGAAACACCAGTGCCAAGTGGCCCTGTTCCAGAATGGATCATTGAAGAAGCAAATCAAGATTTAGACTTACTTGCAGAAATATTAGAAAAACAAGACGTAAAAGTAAATCGCCCTAGTACTGCACTAAACTTTCAAGGCTTAGGTGGAATGTATAACTATTGTCCACGTGATAGATTTTTAATTGCAGGCAGAGAAATACTTAACCCAGCAATGATGTACCCTTGCCGACAAATGGAACAGTTATGCTATGGAGATATGCTGAAAGATAACACTGTAAAGCAAATGCCACTGAATGCTGGTATGATACTAGATGCGGCTAATATCTGCAGACTAGGAAATGACTGGGTGTATTTAGAAAGTGATAGTGGTAACCAACAAGCATATGAATGGCTATGCGAACAGTATCCAAACATAAACATTGAAAAAGTCAACTTCTATGCTGGAGTACATATTGATAGTACTATAGTTCCACTGCGTCAAGGACTTGCCGTATGTAATAAACCAAGGGTCAAGAGCAAACGTTACTTGCCAAAGTGCATGAAGGACTGGGAAATTATTTGGGTAGAAGACGTTGTAGCAAGTGTATTCTATCAGTATCCATATGCAAGTAAATGGATTGGTATGAACATGCTGGTGGTAAATCCAACCACAGTAATAATGGATACGGCACAATTAGAGCTAAGTAAAACACTAGAGAAAAAAGGTTTTACAGTTATTCCTCATACTCTAAGACATGCAAGAACACTTGGTGGAGGACATCATTGTGTAACTCTTGACACATGGAGAGAAAGTAGGCCACATGCTTAAAGAAGATGCAATTGAAAAACTTGTACAAAAAGAAGTCAAACAACAAGTTGAAGCACAAGTTGCCCAAGCAGTAAACGATCCTGAATGGGTCATAGATCTTGAATCTGAAATTACAAAGTTTGTACAAGATAGAATCGTTGCCCGTTTTAGTAATATCAGTACTGTTCCTGACTTGGTTGCTACAGTTGAATCAAGTGTTGAGAAAATGTTTAAAGATGGATTTGTCCCTAACATAGAACACATGGTTGACAATACACTTTTAGTCCAGGCAGTTGATCAAGCCATTGAAAATCTTGTCAGTAAGACTGTTGATCAGCTGATACTTGATCCAAATTGGGTACAAAAGATTAACACACAGATTGCACGTGAGACTGGCGACAGAATCCGTAAAGGGCTCAAAGAAGAAAATGTACGCGATATTTTACGTGACGTAGTGCTGGAAAATACTAGTCTCATACACGAGGATCTTGACAGAGAATTAGTAATAGATAAAGGATTGGTTGTAATTAAAAAGCATGTTGCAAGTGAAACACTAAGCACTGATAGTGACGTACATGTTGGCGGAGCATTGGTTGTTGATGGCGATATAGCAATAAAAGGACGGATAAGTTTAAGTAATCCAAGTTTTAAAGAGCTAAGTTCAAATATAAAGGAAGAAGCATTAGAGGAACTTAAAAAAGACTTTATTGATGAAACGAGCAAGTCTATACAACAGAATATACAAGATGGTTTAAATATTAAAAATATTCTAATCCGTGGCGAGTCATTGGTTAATGATAATACACTCAGTAGTGCCGTTACTAAGACAAATATACAAGAACTAGGAATACTAAAAAGTTTAACAGTTAGTAACCATTTACACGTAGAGAATAAACGTGTTGGAATCAACACAACTTCTCCACGAAGTGCATTAAGTATATGGGATAGCGAGATCGAAATAGACATAGGAAGACAAAGCCAAAATGTTGCACAAATTGGGACTACCAAAGCACAAGATTTAAGTATTGTAACTAACAATAAAGAACGACTTAAAATAGACAAGGACGGGCTAGTAAGTGTCGATAAATTGCGGATTGGGCGTAACAGGATTTCTACTGCACCAGCAACACCCGGATGGAGCGGAGCAAAAGGGGATATTGTATTTAATTACAACTATAAAGTTGGCGAACCGTTTGCATGGATCTGTTTAGGTGATTTCCGCTGGCAAGAAATAATGTCAGCATAATGGAAGTAGCATGGGTACTAAGCGAAGACTATGCTGACCCTTTGGTAAAGTCAGATACAATCCGAGACATAGGTGCTACTTGGGGCTCATGGAAAACATGGCGTAGTTGGAGTACTGACAATGTGTTGTGTGCAGATAATACCAAAGCCCAAGACCTAATTAAACGTGCATTTCATAGTGTGTGTAATTTTTATATTCCTCAAAAATCATATACAATTTTAAATCGTCCAACTGGAGTAAAAGTGTTCGAAGGAGATTTTCCTGATGACTTTGCTAAACAAGAAGATGTGATAGCAATGCATCTTTGCAGTCAAAGCGAGCTTGTACTTTGCATGGGGTTTGATTTACAAGAAGTTACTGCTACAGACCCAAAAACTAAATTTCTTGCTAAAAGTTATGAGGCGGCAGTACGTGCAGTAATTAAAAATAATCCTAATACACAATTTGTATTCATTGACCATCCTGGTGAACTGGATAAAAGTTTTGCCAATTTAGAAAATATATCTTGCGATACATATGAAAATGTGCTACAATTACTTACGTAATTAGGAGATATATATGACTGCTAGAGTTGGTTTTTGTTGCAAGTATCTACATCCAGATCAAACACAGAAACCCAAACTACTTGAAGAAATACAACGGCCGCTTACAGAAAAGTGCACCACAGTTGCATGGCTTAACAGGCAAACTGTTAATGAGGCTGAACAACGTTTGTATGACATCATGGTCCATAATATGCAAAGTGCATACAATCTAGTAAAGTATGTGGGTAATCTTAAGCCTGGTTTACGTATGTGCCGTATTGGGAGCAATCAGTTGCCTATGTACACACAACCAGATTGGCGTTACTTTTGGCAACAGGCAGACATACGTAGAGAACTAGCACATGGCTATGCTAAGGTTGGCGAACTAGCAAGGCAACTAGGTGTGCGTCTTAGTTTTCACCCGGGGCAGTTTTGTGTGCTGGCAAGCGACAATCAAGATATTGTAGAAAGATCAATAGAGGAGTTTGAATATCATGTCGATATGGTTAGGTGGATGGGATTCGGCCGTACCTTCCAAGACTTCAAGGTCAACGTCCATATATCCGGTAGACAAGGTCCTGCCGGTATCAAAGCAGTCCTCGGAAGACTATCTTCAGAGGCGAGAAATACTATTACAATCGAGAATGACGAAAACAAATGGGGGCTTGAAGCCTCGCTTGAACTTGCCAAAGACGTTGCACTCGTTCTCGATATACACCACCACTGGGTTAATTCAGGTGAATACATTGAACCCACAGACGATAGATGTTCTCGCATAATTGATTCGTGGCGTGGTGTGCGTCCTGCATTGCACTATTCAGTTTCGCGTGAAGACATACTAGTAGATCATGATCCTAATGTGCGTCCTGATATGAATTCACTGCTTGAACAAGGCTACAAGAAACAAAAACTACGTGCCCATAGTGACTTCTACTGGAACCATGCAGTGAACGAATGGGCCGCTAGATTTAGCGAACATTGGGATATCCAGTGCGAAAGCAAATGCAAAAATCTAGCCAGTCATCCATTTTACAACAACTATGTGGAGACAACATGAGACGTTATATAGGAAGTTTAATATTTTTTGCATTAGGTGCATTCTTTTTAGCACATGATCTAATGCACGAAGTCAGTCACGGTGCTAAGTTATTAGGACTAAGTGAAATGACTTACATGTGGATAGCAATGGGTGTTGTTCATTTATTAATCAAACCATGCTATTGTAAAAGGAGTTAACATGTATCAAGGTAATGGACACATACATCAAGGAAGATTCAACTGCGTAAGTGATTTTATGCATAGATACAAGCCCGAAGGCACTATAGCAGGTGGACGTCCAACAGAAGAGTATAGACATGCAAGACGAAATACTGCTAGATTAAGTTATAGAATTGCTAAGAAAGCTCTTAAAGCAGGATTGGTACAAAATTAAACTATTCTTTTAGCACTTGAATTAATTGCAAATCTACCAAACACTCTTACTGCATAATAACAGGCATACTTTTTCCAACTTGCTACTGCTGGTTCGGTTACATGCATACCTTCTAAAAATATAGCATCAGCAATTTTTCTATATGCTTCTCTTTCCTTTTTAGTTGCAGGTCCATCTTCTGCGGCCGCTGATTCGTTTACAGTTTTGTATTGTGTATTAATTTTTTCATACATAATATCATGGACTACTGCTGGTCTTGCGACGTCAAAAGGTGCAATAAATGCCCAGATTGCTCTTGGCACACTGGCCATATCAGTTACATAATCTACTGGAATTGTAATTACATAAGCATCAGTTTTGTTATGATTACGTACTTTTACTCCGCAATGTCTCAACATTTCTGCTTGTTCGTCAGTAAGAGTATCACTGTGAAATTTTAGATCCTCTAGCAAGGTCCAATTCCTAGGTGGATTAAATGTTGCTTTCATCAATGATTCAAAATGTGCCATCTTTGCTCCTATGTGTTGTAGTGTATTTATTGTACCAAAACTAATAAAAAGGTTGACTTAATACTATTCTGTGTTATTATATATGTATAGTTAGAAACAAGGGGTAATAAATGGATATTGTACTACAGGTAATTGGTTTTATTGCAATAGCATATGTGTTGGTAAAGTTTTTTCCAGCAATACTAAGTGCAGTATTTAAGTTGAGTGTGATTGTAATAGCATTGATATTTGTATGTATTGCAGTAGGTGTTTATATGAGTGATTGGACTTGGAGTGCAAATTATGTTTAAAAAATTAGTTGTAATAGGCTTAACAACTGCTCTAATTGGTTGTGGTACCAGCAATAGAGTGTTAGCTGATGCGTCTAATATATTTACACAACAGAATCCAATTGACTATAATAAAATATTTAACGAACGTACTGCTATTATGGGTGTGATTGCATTGTTAAAACCAAAGACATATGTTGCTCCAGTGAATAAAACTCCAACGTTTTACAATCATAAACAGAATGATGCTAGGTTAGATAATATTATCAGTGGATTTCCGCATAGAGCATTTAATGTTACTATTGCGTCGCCTACTTTTCCAAACAGGAACAGACGCACATATATGAATATACAATTTGTAGTACGTTGGAATCAACAGTATATAAATGATCTATACCATGCAGTGGCTGCCAGCAGTAATCCAGGTGGTAAAGGTTTTGCAAAGTTTATTAACACAAAACATTGGACCACTCCTGGTTATGATGTACAACTTGATATGACTAGCAGTAATAAACTAATGAGAGGCTTGTACAGAGCAGGACCACAACTGCAAGTCGTCGTTGGAAATAGAAGCCTAGGTTGCTTTGACTTGCCTGAACTAAGCGGACTAACACAGGGTTCAAGAATGGCTAAGAATAAAATGGTACAACCAAATGGCAACGGCACAATTATCAATGGCTGGTTAGAGATACAAAGTCATATAGAACTAGAAATTACACAAGCTGATGCACATAATATACACAATGCTAGAATACATGTTGTGAATATTAATCAGTGTAGATAGAATCCCCTAGAGCCGGCCCTTACATACTTAAATGATAGAAGGGTCGGCTATCAACTTCTTGTTGTTGGCACAACTGACATTTGAGGATATGGTAATCGAATATCTTTTACGGAAGTTACATAAACAGTGTCAGCGGCTAGTCTCATACCAGTTTTAATCAGTTCATTAGCATCCTTGAAATATACCGTTTTATTTTTTGGCAAATCAATATATAATACACCTTCATCTTTTTTCTTTGACATGTAGTAATTAAAACTTGCCTTAGAATATTCTTGTTTTGCTTTGCCGATGTCACCACTTACCAAGGCACTAATTATTGGTTTTACATCTAATCCATCAAAGATTAAACCAATCACCTTTTCAACTTTATTCATAAAAGTTTGCTTATCTTCAGCTTCGTTATATATCTTAACTAAGCTGTTTATGTTTATACCACTCTGAGGTATTTTCCAACCTAAGTCTAAGGTGTACTGTGTTAGGTCGTTTGCGGCTGCTTCAAATCCAGGACCTGGACGTACATCTTGGTCGGTAAATCTACCTGCACCTCCGTCGGTTGTTTTGACTTCGATATCTCTTCCGTCAATGTCTAAGTCCCCTTTGCCTTGTTGCTTATTGATTGATTTACTAAGCACACTTAGGCCAAACTCGCCTTTACCTTGTCCTAATGCGTCAATCCGCATAACATCATCGACTAGTTCTTTAATTGCAGGATTAGTATTGTACCCTCTAAAAATATCAGCAAATGTAGCAGGTTTACTGGTGTCAAGTAAACGACCGCGATCTACAATCTTATCTTCTCTCCAAGCATTAAATAATCCGTCTCTTTGAGCTGGTGTCATTTCCATACTCATTAGATATCGTGCTAATTGTTTTTGTGCTGCATCTACTGTTGGATCATTGATTGATTTAAGCTCACCATTGATAATACCGATACGTCCGCCTGCATTGACATACTTTAGTAGATCCTCAATCTCAGCAAGTGCTTTCTGTGTTGCATCATCTGCAGGAAGTTCTTTTATCTTTGCCGCAATAACAGATTTCATACTTTCAAAGTCAGCATCTTCACGTAAAATTTCTTTTATTAACATGTCATGGTCCTAGTTTCTTATGACTGTATTTATTGTAGATAACAGACATTATAACATATTAGAACCTACACCTAAATACTATACTGGCATTTAAACGCCGGTAGAAAAGGAGGTATCATGGATATCTTAGCAAAAGTAAAAGGATGGGCAAATGCACTAACGGAGGTAGCAGTTTCGCTCCTCGCATTAGGCATTGTACTTGAAGTTCTTGTGAACGGAAAAGGTGTTCCATTCTGGCCTGATATAGCAATCATTGCAAATGTACAAAACATTATAGCAGGCTTTTCAGCACAAGGACTCGTAGGCCTTGTTGCTATATGGGTACTATATCATATATATAAATCAAAATAAAACAAATATAATATAGCTACTCACGTATTAGTGGGCCAACTCGTCTTCTGACTTGTTGCCTACTTTTACACTTCAGTTAATAAGAGATTAAGTTTTTTTTGGTCAACACAGAATATATCCTGAACAGGGCGTCCGTTATATTCTAGCTGTGCTCTACCAACAAGGTAGTTACTATTTTGTTGTACAAAAGCAATGCACTGGCTATCGTTTGAAAATGTAGGTTCGCTTATGATATATAAGTCTTCATTTCCGTTTGCAGTAGCCATCATCACTAGTACTATTAAAATTGTTTTCATACTATTACTTAACTTAAAAAGTCATTCTCTTCATCTGTGTAAGGCCACATTACAGTGACCCTAACATTTTTTTCAGTTTCTTTTTGCTTTTACCAAAAACTTTGGTTTTAGCAATTACCTTTTTGTTGGTAGTGTCGCCCCCAACAACTACCAACCCAATCATACCCATTGACTTATGTGGTGTGCATTGGTAAAGATAAATGCCAGCAGTTTGAAAAGTATAACTATAGTCTTTGTTCATTTTACTTTTCTTTACTTTTTTTACACCTTTTGGCAAACTTATAAATTCTACGTTGTGTCCTTTTGACTTGGCTTTCCAAGTTATGGTATCACCTACGTTTACTTTAACTATGTCCTGTGAGTAAACCATCTTTTGACCGTCTGCTCTTTTGTTTAGCATATCAACACCTACGTCAGCTGCGTAAGCCGGTAAGCATGATAAAAATACCAAACCTAGTATTCCAAGTAAAGCACTTATTCCTAATGTGCCTTCTAAAAAGTTCTTCATATTTACTATTTCCCTTGTGACTGTTTTAATGCTTCTGCTAGATCATAATGTCCATAACATCTTAATGTAGCGGCCGCTCTTGCAGTACCAATTCTTTCAGCAATATGTGATACTTTCTTATATGAATCTTTAATTTTTCCTGTAGCCATTGCCCAGCCTACTAGTAAACTTCTAGTCATTGTTTGTGTTCCTAATACTAAAGCAGTCATTTTATAGTCCTATCTTTCCCATTGTTATGTGTAGTCTTTGCATACGACGTTCTAGGTCGCATATATCTGTTGCATCTGCAAGATATTTTTCTTGGGCACTTCGTGAATCAAACATGTTACGAAACATTGCCACAAGGTTTTTTCTAAGCGTCTTAGCCATTTTTTTCTCCTTATTAATGTTATATGCTTGAGGGGAGCAATACCGCGGTCTGGTTCCCGCCGCCACTTGGTCTTTCCCAGGTGCCATGTAGCATTCTTGCTACATTTTTATTTACCAACGGTAAATTTGCAAAACCAAGTTTTTTGGCTAAATAACCACCGTTTTTTGTAAAAACAGTCTTGCTAAAATAGCACTAATTGAATTGATTTAATTTTATTACGTACAAACAAGCAATAATGTAATCTTTCTGTACAAAAAGGTTGACAATATGCTAAACTGTGTTAAGCTGTATGTACAGTTAGAAAATAGGAGAACTGCTTTATGTATATGTTAAAATGTTTAATATCCCTTAATAGTTGTGTTGTACGTGACGTTGTGTGTAAGCCAAACAGTACAGTTCCAATGTCTTTTGCTACAAAAGAATCTGCATCTAATTATGCCGTTGAGAACGTGCTAAACAAGCCGTTTGCAAACATTGCAAATTCAAACAAAGTTTTTGGATTTCAGCCTGTACCTTACAATGCAAAGCCTAACTTTGAACTAGTTGCATAAACTAGTTCTTACCTAAAGTAATAAAAAGGTTGACAAAGAGTAATAGTGTGTTATACTGTATGTACAGTTAGAAAATAGGAGAAGTAAATGGCGTATATTAGTCAAGAAAAAAAAGCAAAGTTAAGTCCAACAATTAAAGCAATTCTTAAGAAGTACAAGATGAAAGGCACTATTGCAATTAAGCATCATTTTAGTTTAGTAGTTAATCTACAAAGTGGTCCAATTGATTTTGATCATAATGATTTTACTAGTGTTAATGTTTACCATATCGATAGACACTACACAGGTGTTGCTAAAAAGTTTTTAACAGAATTGTTAGCCGCTATGAAAGGTCCAGATTGGTTTGATAAGTCGGATCCACAAAGCGACTATTTCCATGTTAGTCATTACAATGACATCAATGTTGGTAAATGGAACAAGCCTTACACTAAGGTGACTGCATAATGTATAACATGGGTCTAAAAGGTGCAACCACTGTACTTAAAAAGGAATGTGCATTCTTAGGAATGAACATGGGTGAACTGTTACACCATATAAAACAGTATCCAATGAGTATGCCTAACAAAACATTGTTGGCATACAAAATTTATAAAGCACAGGGAGGTATTTTATAATGGATGATTTAACTTGGTTTTCAAATATTTTTATTGTTAGTGTTGGTATGTTAACTGTAACAATAGCAATGCAAGGAGGAATATAATGAGCTTACAAGAAGTTCTTGTATTGTTTGCAATCAAAATAAGTGAGCAAACACATATCCTTCCATACATTTTTACATAAAGGGGAACAAAATGGAATATGTACTTTTAATTGGAGCCGGCGTAGTTGCTGCCTTATATGCAAGTGGAGTTGTATTAATATGAACGATATTGTTTTAGAAATTGATGAGCTTGAAGAAGTTGTTAACAGATTAAAAGCAGTTGATAAACCAGAAGCATTTCTTGCAATTAGAACAATTGATGTAATTATTGAACGTAAACGTAGTCAACTAGAAGCATTTGAAAAGACTGCATATGAAACTTGATTTTTATTTAAAATGGACTGCAACCAGCATATTGATTGTTGGTTGTTTCATTAATTCAGCTTTTCCAGACTGGTATCCTGTAGGTCCTATACTATTATCAGTCGGAGGAGTTGTCTGGTTAATAGTAAGTTGTATGTGGCGTGAATGGAGTTTGATTGTAACTAACAGTGTAATGACTGCCGTTGGTTTGATTGGAATGGCCTACTACTATTTGTCCTAAACGGTATACAACCGGTGTTTTTTAGTTTATAATCATTATAAATATTAACACTAGGAGTTTAACATGGAGTTTTTTTTACTTTTTATTGTAGTATTTGTTGCTTTCTTTATATGGCAATATATCGAATACAAAAGAGATATGAAAATACAAGCCGCATTGGCAGACTTCATATCACGTATAGTGACTTGTAAAGTGGAACAACGTAATGGGCAGTTCTATTTGTACCACGAGATTACTAAACAGTTTTTAGCACAAGGAAAAACGCCTCAAGAAGTATATGATAATCTTCCAAGAGATAATAAGTTTTATATGAGCATGGATGGGCATCGAGAAATAAAAGAAGAGTTAGAAGAAATAGAGTGTATGCGATTAAAGTCTACCTAAGTAGACCAAAAAAATCAGGATTAGGAACAAAAGACGGTTACTTTATGGAAAGTGCTCTACTAAGAAACTATTATCTAATGCGAGACTTTGAAGATAATGTAGTACATGTTTATACACGTAAAGAAAAAGCTGAACGCATTGTTACACAATTACAGGAACAAAATCCAAAAATGCTAATACAATTAACAGAAGATATACCCGCTGCGGCACTAGCAAGAGCATTAAAGAAAAAAGGCAATGAAACAAAAGCAATTGAAATTAAAGAATCCAGTAGCAAAGGTGGTTAAATCAATCAAGCCATCTATTGTTACGAGCAAAAAAGGCAAAGGTTCTTACAATAGAAAGAAATTAGAAGTAACATGCTAGATCAAGTTACACAAGGCGTACTTTTATTAGTTGGCACTCTATGCTTTTGTGGAGTATTTTATCACTTAGTGACCACTTGGTATAAGGATAGACAGTGGCGACGTAACAATCCAGATGAACATGAGATAATGGACAGAAAGATAAAAGATGATTTTAGCAAGTAAATATTGGGCAATTATTATTATATGCTTCTTTTTGAATATTGCAATTGCAGTAGCAGGTGAATGGAACGAAAAGCCAATCATATGCGAAGACAAAGAAGTTTTTGAAAAAGTAATGGTTGAACAGAAAAAGATACTGTTAGGCTCAGGTGACTTGTTAGCAACTGTTAGAGATAAAGAAGGATATAGTGATATTCCAGCAGTGTTGCCAATGAGACTGTACATCAATCCTTCTACAAACGAATGGACAATAGCTGAATATCACAAGACTTATAACAGTATGTGTATCTTAGGCTTTGGTGCAAATTGGCAAATACTAGGAAATAAAATTTAATGGAAGAACAAGAACCAGAAAGGTACTATGATTGGATGTTGTGGAAAACAAGACAAGAAGAATGTAAACTTAAAGACATACTAATAGATCCTATTAGTGCCAGTAAACGTATAGTGGCATTAGAAAAAAGATTAACAGAATTAGAGGAAGCCTTACGTGCAGAACGAACAAGTGAAGTTAACAACGACTGACAATGTAATGGTTTTCATTACTGCCATTTTTCTTTATATTCATGTAAAACAACTGTTGGTAAGCGGTAGTGCTTTTATGTTAAGTGCTTTACTTGGTGTATGGATATCAATGACTATATTTGATATGTATGGTCGCTGGAGAATTAAGACACGGTGATTGAATTAGAAAGTCCTTGTGTAAACATATGCAAGGTAGAGGATAATATCTGTATAGGTTGCGGTCGCACACTAGAAGAAATAGCTCACTGGACTTCAATGTCAAATGAAGAAAGAAAAATAATCAATGAACGCCTATCACATAACATACAGTGAACGCAAAGATCAATGTTGTCCTCCTAGCAGTTATAGACAAATAAACGAACGGACAGTACTTGCTGAAAATGAAGCATTAGCAGTCGCACAATTAAAAGGTAACGAAATTGAAATCAAACAAATTAAACTTGCAGACTAGATTATATTTTGCATATGGTGCAAATATGGCACTAGGCGCAATGGATTTTCGTTGTCCAGATGCAGTACCTGTTGGGTCAATTATGCTTAGGGACTGGCGACTAGTATTCTGCCACCATGCTACAATAGAACCAGCACCAGGTTATGCAGTACCAGGTTGCTTGTGGAATATAACAGGCAGATGTGAAGAGGCACTGGATCAGTTTGAAGGGTTCCCACACTACTATACAAAAATGTGGCTAGAACAAGACGGTGACACCTTTATGGCATATGATATGAATCCTCCATTAAGCTATAATACACCAGCACCTAGCTACGTAGATGCACTGCAAGAGGGTTATAATGACTGGAACTTACCTGTTGAATACTTAGACGAAGCACTATACCATGGAATTACTAGCTGAATATTGTAGAGTAGTTAAACTCGACGAAGGATATGCTCATGCTAAAGCATTGTATCTTCCATTGGGAAAAATTGATTCTGTAGTAAATTGGTGTAAACAAGAACTATCGCCAGGATGGAAATGGCAAATTATAACTTCTTCATGTCCAACAACGCCTGGTGCATATGCATTCTTTTTTAATGTAGAATCAGATTTTTTTGCTTTTTTATTGAAATTCGGTTGACTTATTGCTCTTTTAGTCTATACTGTAATTAACAGTTAGATAAAAAAGGAGAACTGTATGTTTAAAGCCGTAAAATTACCACATAATTTTTTGAAGAGAACAAGCGAACACAAGTACGGACTTGATACTTTTAGTAAAACAAATAATAGTATTATGATTCCGCGTGGTCATGAGTGTCTTGTGAAAAACAAGTCAGGTGGTACACCTCTACAAAGTGCAGTGGCAAACTATAATAAAAAGTTTAAGACTGTAATTAGAGCAACAACATTGAAACAAGACCATCCACAATTTGCAAAGGTGCAAATGGTATTAGTGAGGCATGCATAATGTCAAATTTAAAAAATTTTATAATGCAAGTTGAAGATAAAGTATATGAGCATCTCACAGAAGAAATGGTTGCAGACTGTGAGGATATCTCAGAATTGTATTCAAAAGTTGAAGCAAGTATGTCAAGCGAAAGCAATGTAATTTTTGGAATGTTTGATGACATAGTTAGAGAAACTTGTGATGATGCCTGGAATGAGTATTGGAGTAAATATGCTTAAAGCAGATCCAAGACTGTGGATACCGGTAAGCAGTAACTATAGTGGGTTTGTTTTTAAACCCACTAAAGGATGGTTAAACAATGGCACTACCAAAGTATCAAACAAGTATAGTAGATACGTTAACAAAGCTCAGTCCGCTATACATAGCATGTCAGCAACCACAACTAATGCACGTTAAAAGACAAAACTATGACGTACGTAAACTATGGAAACGTATGTCAGATAAAAAGTAGGAGACTACAATGCACGAAGTTTTAAATATTAATCATTATTTACAAGACGGTTTTTATAAAATAGCAGATGTTGAACCACAAGTGGGCAATGATACAAAATGGAATTTTGTAAATCAGCATCCTGATTTGTACAGTGAACACAGGTGCTGGGTCTACATGATTGTGGACGGCAATGAAGTTGTTAAAATTGGCGAAACTGGACAACCATTGGGTATCAAGAAAAAATATGACGATCAGCCTCAAATTACCACTGAATGTAGATTTGGAAGACTACGTGGCGCAGGTGGTAAAGACAGGAACATGGATGGAACATATACAGACACTGATATGCGAATTAGAGAAAAGTTGCAAGAAAGTGTCAGTCGCGGTACCGTAAGTATCTATGCAAAACAATGTGACGAAAGAGTTATTGAAGATTCCATTGGTGGCAAACCAATGTCAATTGTTTTAAAGGCTAATAAGAATATGGAAGTCCAGATAATTGCATACATGAGATTTCATGCCAGGTTGCCAATATTAAATCAGTCTGGCAAATAAAATATATAAATATCGGTATGGCAAATAAAAAATTTAAAAATCCAGTAGTGAATTGGATCGACTATAGACTTGGTATATTCACTTTTATGAATCACGAACTCAATGAGTATCCTACTCCGAAGAACCTTAACTATATGTGGAACTTTGGAAGTCTAAGTGGTATTGCATTAATAACGATGATAATCACTGGTATTGTTCTTAGTATGAATTATACTGCACATGTTGATTATGCATTTGACAGTGTAGAACGTATCATGCGAGATGTTAATCACGGATGGTTAATACGTTACATACACATGAATGGTGCTAGTTTCTTTTTCATTGTAACCTACATTCATATATTTCGAGGACTCTATTACGGCAGTTATAAAGCACCTCGAGAACTGTTATGGATACTAGGTGTTCTGATACTACTGCTGATGATGGCAACTGCTTTTATGGGCTATGTGCTACCATGGGGGCAGATGAGTTTCTGGGGTGCAACAGTTATTACTAATCTGTTCAGTGCAATACCTCTAGTAGGGGAACAGTTTGTTACATGGCTATGGGGTGGCTTTAGTGTAGACAATGCACTGTTAAATCGATTCTTTAGTTTGCATTTTGTATTGCCATTTGTTATTGTTGGAGTAGTAATACTTCACTTGGTAGCATTACACAGATTTGGTTCAAACAATCCAATTGGCATTGATGTAAAAGGAACACAGGACACACTTCCGTTTCATCCGTACTACACAATAAAAGACCTATTTGGATTAAGTGTTTTCTTAACATTATTTGCCGCAGCAATATTCTTCTTTCCTAACTTTATGGGACACCCAGATAATTACATACCTGCCAATCCAATGGTGACTCCAGCACATATTGTTCCTGAATGGTACTTTTTACCTTTCTATGCAATACTTCGTGCAGTGCCTGACAAACTAGGAGGAGTACTGTTGATGTTTGGTTCTATTATGGTATTGTTTGTACTACCTTGGTTAGATAGGTCGCCTGTGAGAAGCAGTACATTTAGACCTTGGTACAAAATATTCTTTTGGTTCTTGTTTGTAGATTGTATTGCATTAGGATACTTAGGTGCAATGCCAGCAGAAGGAATATATGTCACACTATCAAGAATAGCAACGGCATACTACTTTATACACTTTCTAATACTTTTACCTTTGCTTCCAAAGTTTGAGAAAACAAAACCACTGCCGGTGAGCATTAGTACCCCAGTGTTACAACAAAAAGAGTAGATAATGGTAGCAACACAAGAAACAATTGAACAGGTAAACGAACTTAATAAGAAGTACAAGTATGGCTTTGTTACTGAACTAGAGTCAGACAAGGCACCGCTTGGGCTCAGTGAAGATATTGTAAGATTTATCAGTGAAAAGAAAAACGAACCAGACTGGATGCTTGAGTGGAGACTTAAAGCATATCGTAGGTGGCTGACAATGACTCCGCCAGACTGGTCGATGGTAACATTTCCTGAAATTGATTTCCAAGATATCTATTATTATTCTGCACCAAAACAGAAACCTAAACTAAACAGTTTAGATGAAGTTGATCCAGAAATACTTGCTACATATGAAAAGTTGGGGATTCCGATTCAAGAACAAGAAATGTTAGCAGGCGTTGCAGTCGACTATGTTTTTGACAGTGTAAGTGTTGCAACTACTTTTAAAGAGACACTTGCTAAAGTTGGTGTTATATTCTGTCCAATCAGCGAAGCTATAAAAAATCATCCAGACTTGGTAAGAAAGAACATTGCAAAGGTAGTTTCAACTGTAGACAACTACTATGCAGCTCTTAACAGTGCAGTATTTACAGATGGTAGTTTCTGTTACATTCCAAAAGGTGTCCGTTGTCCAATGGAACTATCTACATACTTTAGGATTAATGAACAGAACACAGGACAGTTTGAACGCACACTTATTATTGCAGAAGATGACAGTTATGTAAGTTACCTAGAAGGTTGCACTGCTCCACAGAGAGACGAGAACCAATTGCATGCCGCAGTAGTAGAACTTATAGCAGGAGAAAATGCACAGATAAAATATTCAACTGTGCAAAATTGGTACCCAGGTGATGAGAACGGCAAGGGTGG
>Ga0209535_1000558_pt1 | contig 26512 bp, 11 predicted proteins | sample LinPmetageLP28_FD_184041 | JGI IMG/M metagenome (GOLD analysis project Ga0209535, IMG submission 184041) | Marine viral communities from the Pacific Ocean - LP-28 (SPAdes) (version 2) | ecosystem: Environmental > Aquatic > Marine > Oceanic | place: Pacific Ocean | collected 2009-08-22
CCCATCACCGTCACAGAAGAAACCCGCCTTCTGTCAGAACTCATGGATGACGCTGTTTTAAAACTACAGACCGCCATTGATCTTCTCTGTGCTTGTAATCAGTTAGATGAGAGCTTTACAGAACTAGATCAATTTGCACTCACACAAATCATCTGTGATTCTATCGATGGGGATATAACTTTAGAAGATCTGGAAGGTATGAGTAAGAGCGAAATCTTTAGAATGTGTCATCAGGAACTCAAAGCAGTTATGTGATACTAAGTAACACTCACTGGGCAGCACAGTATTAAGCTTAAGACCCAGTACAAACACACACCTATCTAACACTTTTCATGTCTAAGTCTGATCTCTTCTCTGCACTTGAATCCGCACAGAATGGCAACGATATTCTTCTCATCCTTGAAGCAATTGAGGCACTCTATTGATTAGATAGTACAGTACTTAAGTAACATATAAGAGGGGCACTGATTGACACTTTGCCCCTTATGTGTTATGATTTGATATCAGTGGTATGACAGTGTTGGCGCGGTTCGTTGTTATCGGCGCGGGGGGCGTGATAAAAACGCTTAACTACCCTAACCTACAGAGGTGACAAAACGCGAGAGTAATACCAAGTTCAAAAAAAAATTCCGTGTGGCCAAAAACGCCTCTATAGGTTTTTTTATTATAGATACACAGAACTATAAGAGTAAGGAGGTACATGTCTAAGGTATATCACATATATGCAAAGGATGAATGCTTATATAATAATCTAACCGAGACACAATTTAATAAGACATGGAATACCCTCAAGTTAATGGTTGGTCTAATGCAGACTGACTATCAACTTGAGGATTTGTCATATGAGGAGTTAAAACTCTCGATTGACAATCAAGAAAATTCTTATTGATCCCAAGGGATTGACAAGATATACATACTACGATAGAATTGAATTGAAGGTTATTTCAAACTATGGCTAAAGGATTTAAAGTTAAGACTGTTGCACCAAAGCAAAAAGAAGCAGAGTGGGACATCGATGCAATTAAGGAGAGAATGCGTGGTAAAGCAATTGTATTCTGTCTTCCTGGGCGTGGATGTTCTTACACATTCTTAAAGAATTTTGTACAGTTATGTTTTGACATGGTACAGAATGGAATGAGCATTCAGATCAGTCAAGATTACTCTTCTATGGTTAACTTTGCACGTTGTAAGGTACTAGGAGCAAATGTTCTACGTGGTTCTAAGCAAGTACCCTGGGATGGTAAATTAGAGTATGATTATCAGTTATGGATTGATAGTGATATTGTATTTGACACAACCAAGTTCTGGCAGCTTTGTGATGTTGCACTGAGTGCAGAAGGAGAGGAGAAAGAGATTGCTGCTGGATGGTATGCCACAGAAGATGGACACACAACATCTGTCGCACATTGGTTAGAAGAAGATGATTTCCGTAAGAATGGTGGAGTGATGAATCACGAAACTGTCGAATCCATCGGTAAGCGTAGGAAGCCTTTTACTGTTGACTACACAGGTTTTGGATGGGTATTAATTAAGAAGGGTGTTTTTGAGAATCTTGAGTATCCATGGTTTGCTCCTAAGATGCAAGTCTTTGAGTCTGGCGAAGTACAAGACATGTGTGGTGAGGATGTCTCATTCTGTCTTGATGCCAAGGATGAAGGATTTGAAATTTGGTGCGATCCTCGTATTCGTGTAGGTCATGAAAAAACTCGTATTATCTAATAAAAAATTTGACATTCTTTATGACGGGAAGAAAATTCATCAAAACCTCTCGTATGAAGAATGTCTTGATGTAATGCAAGATCTTGCAGAACGTTATTATGAAAGTCCTTCAGAAGGTAAGGATATGTTTGATGCCAATTTAATTTCTATGGAGGATCATACCGATGGCTAAAATGTACAGTAGCAATCAACTTGAATTTCAAAGAGCAGCGCCAAAAAGAACTCGCCAAGGTCGCTCGGTTAATACTAAGTTATCACCAACATCACGTAATGGTAAAAAGAAACTATATCGTGGTCAAGGCCGTGGTTAATGTATGATTTAACTCTTTACACCTATCTCGCTCCCAGCAAAGTCTGTGACGGGGTAGGTGTTTTTTCTTTGTGTGATATTCCAAAGAGTACAATGATTTGGAAGAAACGCCAAAAAGCAACAAAGATATTATGGAATCAAATACCAGAATGGATGCAAGATAACATTACATCATTAACATGGTGTGATAATGAAGGATTCTGGATTGATTGTGACCTTGATAGAATCTATCAGGCATACTATGTAAATCATTCTGATAATCCAAATATAGGAATTGATGATGATGAATTCTATATTGCGATTCAAGATATTAAAAAAGATGAAGAATTATTGTATAGATACTCTCAGTTAGAGAGAACTTGGACATGAGCGCATTAATTTGTAATCTCCCATCTGTTGAGGTCTGGGTAAGAAAAGAATACCTTACTGATCACCAATCAGGCCATGGAGAATTTGTAAAAGGTATCTGGGTTTCGGCAAAGTCGATACCTGGACGTGCTTTCTATTTTGAGACGTATTTGCCCGAATATGCGGCAATGTATGACAAACTACCTATAAGCGCGTTCCTCTCGTCTCCGAGGGTCCCAGACCCCGATATGGACCTTCCCAACCTACAGTTCTGGAACTGTATGGACTATGGCGTTATGTCAATTCACAAGCAATTCATTGGTTCAATGGATTTTGAATGCTATACCAGAGATCATGGTATTGTCAAAGGTGAATATATCTGTACAATAGATAATTATCATCAGGACTGTGATGTAATTGACTATGCAACGAGTGAGAATCCAGCTGAACATAAGTCACATAACTTGATTGAACTTGAGAATGGTCAGTATGCACTCTATCCAAACAATAGAATGCGTATCTTTGACAACAGTTTGACTCCTGTTGACCCCAAAATGCCTGATTTTAAAGTTTCCACTCAATACTATAGCGTTGAAAACGGTTATGACCGACTCGGAATGGGTCGTGAAGATGAGTATTTCTGGAAAACTGCAAAAGAACGCGAAAATTTACCACAAAAAGAGGAAAGTAATGACAAACCATGATTTTTTAGACAACTTGGCTAATGATCAGCATCAAAAGATGCTTCGTGAAATTGCAAATGATGATTTAACACCTAAAAAACGCGACACAAAGGTTCAAACCGAACTTTATGAGGTCATTAATGATGAACAAATCAAGGATATTAGTGATCCCACAATATTAACTGAATTTTAGTGAATAAATAAGTTATAATCGCTATATTCTAGTGCCTCTAGAAAGGGTATCCCAATCCTTCAAGGATATAAGTATGACATTTCAGGCTAACCCCCTGAATAGTGATCTTATTGCGCTTAAAAACGCAACTGCAATTGCCCGTTCAGTAAGAAACATCATTTTAACCTCTCCTGGTGAAAAGTTATTTGATCCAGATTTTGGATCAAATGTCTCAAAGTTGTTATTTGAAAATATGGATGATGTAAGTGCCATTTCAATTCGTGATGAGATTGAAAATTCAATCAATAATTATGAACCAAGAGTTGCTTTGATTAATGTTGAGACTAATCCCAACTATGATAACAATTCTTTTGATGTAAAACTCGTATATCGCATTATTGGTGTCGATATTCCACCGCAACAATTAGAGTTTGTATTGCTACCGACAAGATAAATGCCTCTTTTAAACTTTTCTAATCTGGATTTTGACCAGATTAAGGTTACCCTCAAAGATTATCTAAGATCATATTCAAATTTTACTGATTATGATTTTGAAGGGTCTAATCTGTCAACTATTATTGACTTATTAGCATATAACACTTACATAAGCTCATACAATGCCAACATGGTATCAAATGAGGTGTTTATTGATAGTGCTACTTTAAGAGAAAATGTAGTATCACTTGCAAGAAATATTGGATATGTACCTAGATCTAAAAAATCATCAAGAGTAAGTATAAATTTCCTTGCAGATGTTTCAAATATTAAAAATACGCCAAGTACTGTAGTATTAAAAAAAGGTCCAGTAGCATCGTCATCTGGAAATTCTAATAATCAGTCATTTGTTTTCGGCATTACTGAGGATATAACTGCATCTGTTATTGATGGAGTGGCACTTTTTGATGGAATTACAGTTTATGAAGGATTTGTTATTAATCAATCCTTTGAAGTTGATACTTCAAATTCCAAACAAAAATTTGTACTTTCAAATTCTGGAATTGATTTAGATACTTTAGTTGTAAGAATCAAACCATCAGAAAATTCAACGGTTTCCCTCAAATATAATCGTCAAGATGATCTTTTTGATCCTAATACAGGATCATCAATTAGCGGAAGTTCTAAAATATATTATATACAAGAAGTTGAAGATGAAAGATATGAATTAATTTTTGGAGATAATGTTTTTGGCCAAGCACTTGAAAATGGCAATATTATAGAAGCATCTTACGTAAGAACTTCCGGTGATTCTGCTAATGGAATTAGTAACTTTGTGTTTAGTGGAAGTTTAGAATATCCTAAAGGTAGTAGTAAATTTCCAGTTACAAGTGGAATATCTCTAGTTTCAACAGAACTTTCATCTAGTGGTGGAGAAGAAATTGAAAGTGTAGAGTCTGTTAGAAAGTATGCTCCACAAATTTATGCAACTCAAAATAGAGCATTGACATCAAATGATTATGAAATATTAATTCCAAATAAAATTTACCCAGAAACTGAGTCAATTTCTGTGTATGGTGGGGAAGATTTAGTACCACCACAATATGGAAAAGTTTTTATTAGTATAAAACCTAGAAATGGAGATTTCATTCCAAATGCAATTAAAGAAAATATAAAAAGAAGTCTTAAAAAATATGCTGTTGCAGGAATTATACCTGAAATTTTAGATTTAAAATATCTTTATATTGAATCTGAAAGTAAAGTGTATTATAACTCAAATTTATCACCAAATTCATCTGCTATATCATCAAAAGTACAAGAAAACATTACAAAGTATGCAGATTCAAGTGAATTAAATAGATATGGTGCAAGATTCAAATATAGTCAATTTTTAAGACTTATAGATCAGAGTCATGTATCAATAACTTCTAATATAACAACTCTTCAAATTAGAAGAGATTTGAGGTTAGCACTTAATACATTTGCCGAATATGCTATTGATTTTGGAAATTCATTCTATGTTAAATCTATGAATGGATATAATATAAAGTCCTCTGCATTTAGGTTGATAGATACTAGTGATGATGTGTACCTTACTGATGTCCCCAACACTGATAAAAAAACTGGAGTTATTAATTTAATTTCTTTACCAACTTTAGATTCTACAACCCCAGTTGTAAGAAGAAAGGGTGTTGGCCTAGTAGATTATGAAAAAGGTAGGATAACTTTAAATCCTCTTAACATAATAGCAGGAAAAACCAAAGACAGTCAACAAGTTTTAGAAATATCAGCATGTCCACTATCTAATGACGTTATAGGTTTACAAGACCTTTATTTACAACTAGATAGGACATTAGTTGAACCCATTGTTGATCAAATTTCTTCAGGATCAGATCCTTCGGGATCAAATTATACCGTAAGTTCCAGCTATAATGCAGGAAGTATTGTAAGATAAAAACAAATGTCAGAAAACAGAGTCAAGATCAGTTACATCATTGAGAGTCAATTACCTTCTTATGTAAGGGAAGAGTTTCCTCTGATTAGTCAGTTTTTATCAAGATATTATCGCTCCCAAGAATTTGATGGAGGAACTCTTGATTTACTCCAAAATATTGATTCATATTTAAAAAGAACATTAAACGAAAAACAAACTGATTTTACACTTACAACATATGATTTAGATGAATATAGAAGTGATGACATTTATGTTAGAAGCACTGATGGGTTTCCGGACACTGATGGATTAATTAGAATCAACGATGAAATTATATTTTATCGTTATAAATCAGATATTACTTTTAATGCTTGTGTTAGGGGATTCTCTGGAGTTAGTTCTTTCGATAATTTAAATGATTCGGAAGATTTAGTTTTTTCATCGACAGAAGCAGAGTTTCATTATGCATACTCTCAGGTTGATAATTTATCAGATATCTTCTTTGCGGAATTCTTAAGGAAAACAAAAAATCAACTTTTAAATGGATTAAATGATGTTAATCTATTTGAAGAATTAAATGAAAGAAATTTTATTAAGAATTCGAAAAGTTTTTATTCATCAAGAGGAACTGATGAGTCTTTCAATATTCTTTTTAATGCATTATACGGCCTACCTGCAGAAATTGTTAGGCCAATCGATTCTGTAGTAACTCCATCAGATGCCAACTATAGAGTAAATAGAAATTTAATTGTTGAAGTTATAGAAGGAGATCCTGAAGAATTATTAAATAGAACTCTTTTTCAAGACCAATACGAATCAATTGAAAAAGCATATGCACCAATATCAAGTGTAGAGAAAATATATTCTGGAATTTCTACTGATAAGTATTATAAAGTTGCTATCGATGGGTCTTTTATACAACAAGACGGATCATCAGAATTAATATATGGAAATTTTTCAACACACCCAAAAACTTATATTGTGGGGCCTGTTGGAGTAGGACAATCTTTCTTAGACGTTGACAGTACTATAGGATTTCCACCCCAAGGAACATTAAGTTTTCAACATGCGAATGGAACATCTGGCACCTGTGTATATTTTGATAAAACTATTAATCAATTTTTAGATATACCTATTATTGAACCGGAGTTTTCTGGTGGAATAACGACTTCAGTCAATGACAAAACCGCAATCGACCTTAATACTTATGCATATGTAGGGGATTCGTCCAATAATGATGTTAGATTAAAAATTAGATCAGTTCTTAGTGATATCGATATTCCCAATGAAACATATTATCAAAGAAAAGGATCAAAAACAAAGATAAAATCTTTAGGAAAAACTGGAACTTCTATTATTGAGAATAATTGGATTTTTAATACGGCACAGTATTATGAAGTTTCTAAACTAAAACTAGTTGACGCAGTTAATAGTACGTATAGATTAGAAACAAAAGATTCTAATATTTTAAAAATAGGCGATTTTTTAACTTTAACCGATAAAAATAATTTAACTTTACCAAATTCATTTGTGGTAACTGATGTTTATAGTGATACTGAATGTATCTTTAGAGGAACTGGAATTTCAAATGCAACTCTTATCTCAAAAGTAACTAGAAACATAACAAAAATTGATTCTAATTTGCATCCAGATTTAAATTCATTTACTGCAAACGTACAAAATGTTTATTTAAAACCAGACATTGGTCTGGTTGATGGAAAACCATATTATGGCCCATACCATGAACATCCAGAAACGGGTGTTCGTATGGTTGGATCAAAACATACACAATATCCACATAAAACGATAAAGGATGATCCAAAATCATCAAAAGTTCTTGTAGCTTCTTCATCCCTACCGTCAGTACCAGATACAAAGTTAGACCCAAAACTCCAGAAGTTTGACATTAGCGGAACTTTTGAAGTTGGTAGCGAAGAGTTAAAAATAATTTCTGGTGTAGACCACAATTTTTATACTGGAGATTCTGTATATTATACTCCTGAAAAAAAATCAATCAAAACAACAGTTGCAAATGGAGATGGATCTACATATGAAATTACGCAATCTTATATTGTCAGCTCCTTATTTGAAGAAAGGATTTACTTTGTTAAAAGAATAGATGAAAATAGAATAAAACTAGCAAGAAGTAAGTCTAATATTTTCAACGAAATTTTTGTTAAAGTAGAGGGATCTTCTGATACGGTTACTATCACTAGTAATAATATTCAAAAATTAAGTGTTTATGATAAGAAAATTAAGCCTCAAAAAATACTCAGAGAAATAAAGAGTCCACTTAATGATGGCCATTCGTATGATACCAAGGCCGGATATACTGGTATTCTGATCAATGGAGTTGAAATTTCAAATTATAAATCAAGAGACCTTTGTTATCATGGAGAAATATCATCAATTGATGTTATAAACGATGGTGAGGATTATGATGTAATAAATCCTCCAATTTTAGGAATATCTGATTCTGTTGGATCTGCTGCAACAGGATTTTGTTCTGTTGAGGGAAATCTTAAAGAAATTCGTATTCTTGATTCTGGATTTGATTATCTTGAGACTCCAATAGTTAAAATTGATGGCGGATCTGGAAGTCAGGCAACAGCAGAAGCTAAATTAGTAACTATTCCTCACAAAGTTTCATTTGATGCTACAGGAATTGGTTCTGCAGGTGTTGGAATTGATACTTCAACAATTGGATTTACAACATCTCATAAATTTAGAAATGGTGAAAGAGTAGTATATAAAACTTTTGGTAAGAAAGCCTTAGTAGGTCTCTCAAGTGATGCTACTTACTATGTTAATGTCAAAGATAATTACACAATAACTCTTCATAAAAATTTATCAGATGCCTCCGTTGGTGTAGGGACTATTTCTTTCACTGACTTTGGTGAAGGTATTCAATCTATCAATTCTTTTGATGGAAAATCTATTTTAAAATCAATCGTAGTAACAAACAGTGGTATTGGTTATAAAAATAAAAAAACTTCCTGTGCAGCAGCTGGAGTAAGTACATCACTAAATCTAATCAATATTAAAAATCATGGATATGATAGTGGAGAAATTTTAAAATATACTACGGATGGAACTTCAATAGGTAGTCTAACAGACTCTTCAGAATATTATGTAACAGTATTGAATGATGATCAATTTAAACTGTCCTCTGTTGGAGTCGGGACAACTCAAACAGATTTTTATTATAAAACAAAACAATATCAAAATTTAGATTCTATTGGATCTGGAACTCATGAATTTAACTATAAGGATATCTCAGTAACAGTGTCTGGAATAGTTGGAATAAACTCTATTGAAGGTAAAACTTTTGATGCTGTTGTTCAACCAATTTTTAGGGGGAGGATTGAATCAATCTTCTTAGAAAATAATGGTGTTGGGTACGGTGCTACTAATATTCTCAATTATGAAAGACCTCCACAAATTGATTTAAACAGTGGAAGAGGTGCAGAAATATCACCAGTCATAATCAATGGAAGAATATCTGATGTTATTGTTAGTGCTGCTGGAACTGATTATAACTCTCCACCAAAAGTAAATATTCTCGGGATTGGAACAGGGGCGCAAATTGTAACTAAATTAAATACATCAGGTAATATTATTGCAGCAACAATAGTTAATTCAGGAGCTGGATATGGATCATCGACAACATCAATAGAAGTAATAAAATCTGGAAAATCTGCCCTTTTAAAGCCAAATATTCAAACTTGGACAGTTAATGAATTTAGAAAAAATCTGGTGAATATAACGTCAGATGATGTTATAATTTCCAACTCGATTAAAAAGTCTAATGAATTGCAATGCTCTTATGTATATGCACCTAGAAATTTAAGAAAAACTTTATATTCTACATCTTCAGATGGAACTATTCTATATGGAAGTAAGGATTTAGAATTAGTTAATGGGGCAGAAGCAAATTCAGATGCACATTCTCCAATAATAGGTTGGTCTTATGATGGCCATCCAATTTATGGTCCATATGGATACTCTACAAAATCTGGTGGAACTATAACTCAATTAAAATCTGGATATACTTTAAATTTAAAAACAAATAGACCTCCAGTTAGTGAGTTTCCTCAAGAATTTTTTGTTGAGGATTTTTTGTGGTTAGATAATGTAGATGAGTCTTTCCTTGACGAAAATAATGGAAGATTCTGTGTCACTCCAGAATACCCCAATGGAACCTATGCATATTTTGCATCTCTTGATGAAATTTCGTCAAGCGATGGAGTTTTTAAATCATTTAAGAAACCGAAGTTTCCATACTTGATAGGTAATAAGTTTTATTCAAAACCAAACGAATTTAATTTCAAATCGATATCAAATCAAACAGATTTAGATTTAAATAAAACTAGTTGGGTTCGTAATGTTTATCCATATTCTTTAGGGAAAAAATATAGTGGATATGATTATGCAAATCAATCATATAGAAAAGTTGATCAAGAAGCAACAATAGTAAATGTTAAAAAAGGGCAAGTTGACTCAATAGGAATATTGACAGGTGGCCAAAGTTATAAGGTTGACGATAAAATTATTTTTGAAAAACAACCAAACAATTCGTTTGTGCCTTCTGCATCGGTTACTAGAGTTTTTGGTTCTGGAATTTCTACAATAAGCGCCGTAACAACGAATTTAGATAATGTAGAGTTTTATTTGGCAGGTTCTGGAAAATTTGTTGGAGTAAGTACATCTTCGCATAATTTTATTAATGGAGACATTGTTCAAATAACAGGATTAACTACAACAACATCAGAATTAGAAACTTCAGTCTCTATTGGAATCAATACATCATTTTTAGCATTAAGAAAAGATGTTGATAATATTGGTGCTACTGGAATTGTGACCTATTTTTCTGTTGTAGGAAATTTGGGAGTAACTGAAAACGATATCTTTAAATTAGGAAATGAAAATGTTAAGGTTCTAAATGTTGATATATTTTCTTCTAGAATCAGAGTATTAAGGCAAGAAAATTCTACTGTTGGAACATCTCATACTACAACTACTACTTTAGAAGAATTGCCAAGAAAAATATTCTTTGATGTTGGAATCAATACCAATTATTCAAATAAAATTAATAGAGAAATATATTTCAATCCTTCAGAATCTGTTGGTTTAGCTCAGAGTGGATCTGTTGGAGTTGGTATAGGAACAACTTTAGCAATTTCTAATCCAGGATCAGGAAAAACTCAAATTTTTGTTGAAACTAGATCAATTTTCTTACCTAATCATCAACTTAATACAGGAGATGTAGTAACCTATCAACCAAATACTGGAGACTCTATTGGAATTGCCACAAACTCTATAGTTGGTAATGGAGCGACTGATCCAGATACGACTTTATTAAATCAACACTCTTCACTATTTGTCGCAAAATTGGGTGTAGACTTTATTGGACTTTCGACAGTAAAAATTGGTATTGGATCTACAGGAACTCTCGCTGGAATCGCAGATACTACTTCTCATCAAGGTTTGGTATATTTTCTTGGAATAGGAACTGGAGTTTATCATAGTTTTAAAACGACGCATCCTGTAGTAAAAGGAAAGGTTGAAAAGAATACTGTAACGGTATCTACGGCATCATCTCATGGATTATCTAATGAAGATCTTGTTTCAATAAATGTAAATCCATCAAATACAACTAATTTAGATTTTTATTACAATAAAGCAAATAGAAAATCTATAATAACTGGTTTAGCCTTTACTTCTGGCGGCATAACAACCTCAACCAGTCAAACAGGATTTGAAAATTCTATAAATCTTACCAATCATGGATTGGTAACTGGTCAAAAAGTAATTCATATTTCAGACAACCCAGCAAGAGGTTTGGGGACAAATGTTGAATATTTTGTTTATGTTATTGATAGAAATAATATAAGATTAACAGATAATGAGTTCCAAACAACACAGTCTTTACCGAATTTTGTTGGAATTACTTCAGCATCTAATGGAGAGATCTTCCCAGTCAATCCATCTATAAAATTATATAAAGATTCTGTTGTCAACTTTAATTTATCTGACTCAACATTATCATATACTCAAAATGCAACATCTTTCCCTGCATTTGATATGAAATTTTATATTGATAAAAATTTCACTAAAGAATATTTTGGTGCAGGTGTTATCAATGATGATGGATCATTTGACGTATCTAAAAAAGGTACTATTGGAGTAACCACAGACGCAAAAGTTACTCTTAGAGTTAAGAAAGATACTCCACGAGTTCTTTATTATAAATTGACTGCTATTAATGATCTTGCTAATTTACCGATCAATAAAGGAATAGTAGTTGATACTAATTTAAATTCAAATAATGAATTACTAATTGAAGATAGTAATTATAATGGTAATCATAGAATAATTTCTACTTCTAATAATACTTTTAGATATGACTTAAGTTCTTTTCCAGAATCATCTTCATATACTTCAGATAGTTCAAAATTATCCTATACCACTAATTCACTTAGTGCCTATGGATCTATAAATCAAGTCAGAATTACTGATAAAGGTCGTTCTTATGAAAGTATCCCAGGTATTTCAACGATACAATCTTCTGTCGGCAACGGAGCTATATTAGAACCTGAAAGTAAGAGTATTGGAAAAGTTCAGAAAATTTCAATTGATAATATTGGATTTGATTATCCAGCAGACTTTACACTAAGGCCAACTACTAAACTTCCTCAAATATTAAAAATTGAACCTCTAACCGGGTTTGAATCTATTGGAGTTACTTCTTTAGGAAGGGGATATAACACTGCACCTAGTTTAGTTGTTATTGATGGTAGAACTAAAAAAACCATATCTGATATAAAATTGAGGTATACTTTAGGAAAAGTCAGTGTAGATATTTTAGAAAATACAAATAACCTCTCAAATACCCAACCATCTATTATTCCAGTTGGAAATCCAAATGGAATAAGGGCTTCTAATTTTTCCTATGATTCATCGTCTAAAGAAGTAACAGTAACTCTTAAAGATGCTTTTAGCACCAATGATACTTTCCCACTTGAAGTTGGTGATAAAGTTTTGGTTGAAAATGTAAGTGTTGGAGTTGGATCTACAGGTCTTGGATTCAATTCCGAAAATTATGATTATGCTAGATTTGAAGTTACTGAAGTTTTTCAAAACTTAAGTTCGGTTGGTGTTGTTACTTATAGTGTGAATGGATATGTTTCTAATGGACAAACCCCTGGAACATTTGATTCTATAAATTCATCTGCAGTGTTAGTAAGAGAAAGAGATTTCCCACAGTTCGACTCAACACTCAAACCAAATATTTTCCAAGCAGGAGAGCAAGTTTCTAATGGAGACCAAATTGGAGATGTATTTGAATGGGATGCTATCAACAAATACTTAGTTATTGAAAGTTCCGATGAATTTAATATTGGTGATATTGTAAAATCAAATCAAACAGGAAGAAAAGGTCTTGTTAAAGAAAAAATTTCTTTTGAAACTAAGTATAATTTAAATTATTTTTCTATAGTTAATGATGGTTGGGAATATGATAAGGGATTTTTAAACAATGAGTCTCAGAGAATTCATGATAATGAATATTATCAAAGTTTTTCTTATGCAATTAAATCAAAAATCCCATTTGATCTTTGGGAAAATACCGTATCAAAATTAAATCATGTTGCCGGATTTAGAAAATTTGGAAATCTTGAAATTGAATCTTTATTATTATCATCTAATGCAAATACATTAAGACCAGTTGTAGATCAAGATGTTTCCCTGATTTATACTTTACAAAGTGTAAGTAGTTTAAATTGTGTTAGTAACTTTGATTTAGTTTCTGAAAACTTTTTAAATGGTAGTGTTAGAAATTATTCCGATGAAATTAATTTCAGCACTCGTATCTTACAAGATTTTGCAGAATCTATTGGAAACAGAGTATTGGCAATAGATGATGTTAGTAGCGAATTTAATAATAATGCCAGGTCAACTCCTTTTGAAGAAATTTACAGAAACAGATTAATTGATGGAAGATCTCAAAAAATAATTGCATACATTCAAGATAGATTATTTACTGGTGAAAGAGAAATAATGATAATTGACGCTGTTCATGACAGCGGCCGTGGATTTTCTATGATGAACCAATATGGAGCTTGTAATACAGTTCTTGATTTGGGATCATTTGATTTTGTTATTGAAGGAACAGAATCTTCTCTTAGATTTTATCCAAATAAGTTTGAGATTAACAATTATAATGTAAGAATATTTTCATATAATATTGATACAAATATTTTAGGTGTAAGTACCAGTGAAGTTTCAGTTGGAAGTACATCTATTGGAGAATCGACAGGATTTACCGGTGGTTTGGTTAGTATTGCATCATCTGCAGTTAAAATGGCTGGAGGTGCAGAGACAACAATCGTAACTCTTGCTGGAATTGGAACTACTGTATCTGGAACAAGGTCCGCCAAAGTTCTTGTTAGTGTTGAAGGTAGCGATGGAAGCGTCGAATACGATGAACTAACTGTAGTTCATGATGGAACAAATGTTCAACTGATGGAATATGGTCAATTATCGATACATTCTCTTGATGCAGCTTCAACTGGATCGAATATAGGAGAATTTGGAGCATCGATTAGTGGAAATGATGTATTGGTAAAATATACGCCAATAGCAGGTTTAACTACAGCATATGTCAATACTTTAACTGTTGGATTAAGTTCTGAGGGGTATACTGGAATTGGTACATATGAACTTTCATATACTTCAATAGAAGCAAAATCTACTTCTATAGCATCAACTACTATGCCCGTTGCTGTTGGTATTGCAAGTTATAATGATGCATATGATGCTGCATACTGCTTTATTCAAGTTTCTGATACAACTAATGGTAGATATGAAATCTCCGAAGTAGTAGTTATTGACGATTATAATGATGAAGCTCCAGAAAATGTTAGCATTGTCGAATACGGAAATACTCAGGTGGGTTCTGGTGCTTTTGTAGGACTTGGAACAATCAATGCAAGAAGATCTAATGATGGTTCAAATTATACTGAAGTAACATTTACTCCAGATGCTGGTGCCAATATTGAAGTTAAAACTTATATGAATGCCATGAGGCCTGAAATTAATGACAATCCATTCCCTAGTCCTAGTGGAGGAAGAGTAGTTGGTGGAGAAAGTGAGATTGAATTTGGAAATGCATCTATTGAAAATTCCGGATCAGTATATACTGGAACACTTAATAGTATTAAGAGGCAATTTAATTTACAATATAAAACTTTAGATGTATTCAGAAGAGTTGCTGATGGATCTTCAAATCAAATAGTTGATCTCACAAATGACACTATTACTATTCCAAATCACTTCTTCGTAACTGGTGAAGAATTGGTATATGCTCCGTCTACGGGAATTGCAACTAATGCACTCGGTATTGCAAGAACTACTTTTGTTGGTGTTGGGTCTACCACATTCTTACCATCATCAGTCTTTGCAATTAAGGAAGGTGATAATAAAATTAAATTAGCAAGATCCGCAGAAGAGGCTCTTAAAGAGATTGCAGTTAATCTTAATTTTACTAGTGTTGGTGTTGGTACTTCTCATAGTTTTACATCAAAGAATCAAAATCAAAAAATTCTTGTTTCAATCGATAATGTCATACAATCACCTGTAGCAGGAACTTCTGTTACTACATCTTTGGCGGACATTGTGATTCCAAGCACAGATATTGTCAAATTTGTTGGACTTACTTCATTCTTTGGTGCAGATTACGTTCGTGTCGGTGCTGCTGACACTGGAGAAATTATGAAAATTCTTGGTGTTGGTATTGGGAGTACGAATGCACTAAGAGTCCAACGTGGATGGTTGGGAAGTAATATAGTTGGCCACTCTACAGGTGAATTAGTAACTAAGATTAGGGGTAATTACAATATTACTGATAATTATATCAATTTTGCTGAAGCTCCCAACGGTTTAAATCCAATTGGAACAACATCAAATCCTCCTTCCGAAAGAGATTGGATTGGTGTAACGACTTCCTCATCATTTAATGCAAGAGTCTTTATTAGATCTGGAGTGAAGGGATCTACATCCGAAACATACTCTGAGAACTACCTTTATGATGATATTTCTCAGAAATTTACTGGTCAAGATAAAGATTTCTCTTTAACTGTAGGTGGATCTAATGTAGTAGGAGTTTCTACAAATAATGCAATTTTATTAATAAACAGCATATTCCAAGAACCGGGAAATACTTCAAATTATACTTTAACAGAAGTTGGTGGAATTTCTAGTATTAGATTTACTGGGACAGCAAGTTCTGTTGCATATGATCCCAACAATGCACAAATTCCTGTTGGTGGTGTTATAATTTCTGTAGGTTCAACTGAAGGATTTGGTTACCAACCTCTAGTTTCTGCTGGAGGAACTTCTATTGTTTCTGCTGCAGGAACTATTGCATCTATTTCAATTGGAAATAGTGGATCTGGATATAGATCTGGAATACAGACTGTAAATGTTTCAATTCAAAGAGAAAGTTTAACTACTGCTGATATTGTTGCGATTGGTACTGCTGCAATTACTAATGGTCATATCACCGGAGTTGCTGTAACTGATAATAGAGTATTTTACGTTCCTAGGGATATTTCAAATGTAGGATATACTTCTATCACAGGTATTACTACAATTACAACATCAACTGCACATGGATTAAGTGTTGGTAATGAAGTGGTCCTTTCAGGAATTGCATTTACTTGCGATTATGCACCCGGTGTTGGCATTCAAAGTGCAGTTTATAACAATGTCACAGGCATCATGACAGTTACCACTACAGGGGCACATGGCCTGTCTGTAACTGGAAAGAGTAGTGATGTTTTGTTGACTGGACTTGGATTTACATGTGCCCTTGGAGTTGGAATTCATACATATCCTAGAACAACAGATCCGGTTTATTGTGGAACTCAAGTAACTGGTGTTTCTAGTGCAACTCAATTTACAGTTAATGCAGGAATCTCTACCGTACCCACATTCTATGTTTCTGGTGGTATTGCACAACCAGCATTAATTGCACCTAGAGGAAATAATAATTCATCCAGCGGTCAAGATCCTGCTTTTGCTGGAACACCTGTTCTTACGGTTATCAATTCGACTAAATTTGAAGTTAATAGTGGTATTTCTACTAGACCTCACAATTATTCAAGATGTGGTAAAGTAAATCAACTACTTAAAGTGATTATTGACTCACCGTTAAGTTATAGTAATATTCCATTAACATATAGTTCTTTATCACCCGGAAGCGGTGGAGCACAAGGTAAGGTTGATGTCGTAGTTGGGCAAGGATCTAGTGTAATTGATTTTGAAGTAACCAATGGTGGATATGGATATGGCGTAAGTCAATTACTAACCATTCCTGTGGGAGGATCAACTGGAATACCAACAACATCAAGTTATACGGAAAATAGAGAGTTTAGAATTGAAGTTCAAGAAGTTGATGGAGATAGTTTTACTGCATGGTCTATAGGCCAACTTCAAGTTCTTGATGATGTATCTTCATTATTCGATGGATCAAGAAAAACTTTCCCAATTTCGGCCGGTGGAAATTCATTTTCAATCCAATCTTCTCCAGGATCGCTCATTTCAGTTCAAGACACATTATTAGTATTTGTAAATGATATACTCCAAGTTCCTGACCTGTCATATTTCTTTAATGGCGGTAGCAATATAACCTTTGAAGAAGCTCCAAAAGCAGGAGACTCTTTCAAACTTATATTCTATAGAGGAACAGGTGGTGCAGATGTTATTGATAGAGACATTACCGAAACTGTAAAAGTTGGAGATGACCTTACAATAGGATACAATACTAAACTAAAACAAACTCCTCTTAATATAAACCAAACTAAATTTTTACAAGAAGAACTTCGCACAGTTTCTGAAGTAACTTCTTCCAGTTCTGTGGACACAAACCCATATTCTGGTCCTGGAATTGATGATAACTCAAGAATGTTAAGACCTGTTAAATGGTGTAGACAAACTGAGGATAGATTTGTTGGTGGAAAAGTAATTAGTAAAGCACGCGATCTTTATAAAGCGAATATTTTCCCAACGGCAAATATGATAAAGTCTGTCGGAATTGGATCTACAATTATTAATGTTGATAATGTAAGGCCATTCTTCAATGCTAAAAATGAAAATGACATTAGCACTGATTTCCAAAAAGATATTATTATTGTTGACAATCCAGAACAAGTATCGGCAGCTGCCACTTCTATTGTTGGTTCTGGTACGACAGTAACTTCTATCATTATTTCTGACGGTGGAAAAGGTTATACCAGTGCTCCAGAAGTAACAATACAAAATCCAGTAGGATTAGGATCAACCTTCAGAGCATCTGCTACTGCAACTATTTCTGGTGGTTCTGTATCTTCAATTTCTATCAATACTGGAGGTGTTGGTTATGCACAAACAACACATCCTATTGTTTTAATTTCACCACCTACATTTGTAACAGAAACTAATACGATTGATTCTTATTCTGGTGATTTTGGAATCATAACGGGTATTGGAACAACATCTATGGCAGGTATTGCTACAGGTCTTGTTCTAGATCTAGTAATTCCTGTAGATTCTTTCCTTAGAGATGCTAATATCACTCAACCATCAGCGATCACTGCAAGTGGAATTTCTACTGGAGATTTATTTGTTATCAGAAATTCAAATGTGGGTAGTGGGGCAACTTCACTAGATGAAAATAATGCTGTTGTAGGGGCAGGGACAACATTTATTGATGGAATTTATAGAGCAGCGCATGTTACTATCGGAGTTTCTACAGATGCTATAGGATTTGGAGCAACTACAGTTACTCAGGTTGTTGTTAGCGTTAATAGTTTAAATGGATTGACTGGTCTAGGATTTAGCAATTTCTATGGTGAGTACAGTTGGGGCAAATTAATACTAAATGATAGAAATAAACTTCAATCATATAGTGTCAATACACTCAACGGTGTTACCGGAATTGAAACTGGTCCGGTAATAATTAGAGAAAAGGCCTTAAAAGTCAAAAGTTACTCTACTTAATTTCTACTAAATAAAGAAAAAATAGTTCAACAAATGTCTGCAATTATAACTGATCAAATTAGAATATTAAATGCAAAAAACTTTGTTGCGGGTGTAACTACTTCGGATAATTCTTACTATGCTTTTGTTGGATTGCCAAACCCAACAGATATTGAACCAGATTGGAATGAAGATCCACCTAGTCCAACCGATAGTTTTAGTGCCGCGAATGATATTTGGGATAGCATGATTGCTATGAAAAAAATAACATCCGATGACATCAAACAAGTTGTATCTAAAACAAGTTGGAATTCCGGAACCACCTATGACTATTATAGAAATGATTATAGTATATTAAATATTCCTCCAAATGCTAGTGGAACTTCACTGTATTCTGCAAATTATTATGTAATTAACAGCGATTATAGAGTGTATATTTGTTTAGATAATGGAACAAATCCAGAAAATCCTGATGGAAAGCCTTCATTAGATGAACCAACATTTACTGATTTGGAACCAAGATCGGCAGGTAATACTGGTGATGGATATATTTGGAAATATCTTTATACAATAAAACCCTCCGATTTAGTTAAGTTTGATTCAACAGATTACATGCCAGTCCCTTTAAATTGGGAAACTAGTAATAATAATGCTTCAGTGAGAGATAGTGCTGTTGATGGAAGCATTAAAACAGTCATTATCAAAAATAGAGGTGTTGGATTAGGAACTGCAAATAGAACTTATACTAGAGTTCCAATCAATGGCGACGGAAGTGATGCAGAATGTACAGTTGTAGTTAATAATGATCAACAAGTTGAAAGTGTAACAATTTCAAATCCAGGGAAAAATTATTCTTTTGGTAATGTAAATTTAGTTGCTGGAAATGTGCCTATAGGTAATCCTCAACCAGTTCTTGATGTTATTATGTCTCCTCCTGGTGGACATGGAAAAGACATTTATAGAGAATTGGGAGCAAAAAATGCGTTAATGTACGCTAGGATTGAAAATGATGACGAAAATCCAGACTTTGTGACTGGAAACCAGATAGCAAGAATTGGCATTGTAAAAAATCCAAGAGCATATAATTCTACATCAAACCTTTCATTATCTAAAGCTAGTGCGGTATATGCATTAAGATTAACTGGGGTTGGATACAGTTCAGCGACTTTTACTGCAGATTCTTTTATCACTCAAACTATTGGAACAGGAGTTACTGCTGTTGGTAGAGTAGTTAACTATGAACAGACAACTGGAGTTTTGAAATATTGGCAAGATAGAACTCTTGCTGGATTTAATACCGTTGGAACAGCACAAACTAACCCACAATATGGTTATACATTAAATAGATTTTCTGATTCAATATCGGGAAATGGTTCTATAGAAATTGTTGGCACAACTTCTGGATTGAATATTGCAACTACTTTTAGTGGTGTTTCTACCACTCTAAATAATAGAACATATTACCTTGGACAATCGTTTACAAATGGTGTGTCAAATCCAGAGGTTGCCAAATACACTGGAGATATAATCTATATCGACAACCGACCATCTATTACAAGATCTTCAAGTCAAAAAGAAGATATTAAAATTATACTGCAGTTTTAATAAACCATGGCTCAACAAACTAACCTCAATGTATCACCATATTTTGATGATTTTGACAAATCTAACAACTATTATAAGGTTCTGTTTAAACCAGGATATCCTGTACAAGCTAGAGAATTAACTGGACTCCAATCTATTCTACAGAACCAAATTGACCAGTTTGGTTCTCATATGTTTAAAGAGGGTGCCAAAGTAATTCCCGGAAATACTACTTATGATACATCCTTTACAGGAGTTTCTGTAAATGTAACTCATTTGGGAATCCCTGTTGAGTCATATGCATCACAACTAATTGGCAAAAAAATAATTGGTCAGACTTCAGGTGTTACTGCAGAGGTAATTAGTTTTATCACACCGGAAGAAAGTGACTTTGATTTATTGACAATTTATATTACATATCTTTCAAGTGGTCTGGTTGATAATAATCAAGACGAATTTTCTGATGGAGAACTTTTACTATGTGACGAAGACCTTGTTTCTGGTCCAGATAATAATATCTTTATTCCATCAGGAGAATCTTTTGCATCAACACTTTCAGAAAACTCTGTAACTACCGGTTCTTCTTTTTCTATTGAAAATGGAGTTTATTTTATAAGAGGGAACTTTATTAGTATTGAATCCCAGACATTAATATTGGATCAATATGATAATATTCCAACTGCAAGAATAGGGTTTACAGTTCAAGAAGATATTGTTAATGCCGATGAAGATCTATCATTATCTGATAATTCAAAAGGATTTAATAACTATGCAGCACCAGGAGCGGACAGATTAAGAATTAGATGCATATTATCTGCAAAACCTATTGATGATATTGAGGATGCAAATTTTGTAGAGTTGGTAAAAATTGAAGAGGGTGTATTAGAAAGCGACTCTACTACAACCCCACAATATAATATCATTAGAGATGAATTGGCAAGAAGAACTTATGCCGAATCTGGTGATTATACTGTCATCCCTTTTGATATTGAAGTAAGAGAATCTCTTAATAATGGACTAGGAAATAATGGAGTGTTTTCCGAAGGTCAAGAGACTGAGGATGGAGAGTTAGCAAACGATAACCTTGGTCTATATTCAGTTTCACCCGGAAAGGCATTTGTCAAGGGGTATGAAGTATCAACTCTAGATACTTCATATGTAAACTTCCCCAAACCAAGAACTACTGCATTATTAGAAAATCAAGCAATAATTTATAATACAGGAGTAACTTTAAGAGTCAATAACGTTAAAGGATCTCCAAAAATTGGAATAGGAAACACATATATTGTAAGTTTGCGTGACAATAGAATTGGTCTAAGCACAGCAGCTCCCGGTGAAGAAATTGGATTAGCAAGAATATATGATTGTGCTCTAGAGTCTGGTTCATATGACTCTACAGTTCCCACTATAAATCAGTGGGATGTTTCTTTATTTGACGTTCGTTTACAGACAAATGTTACGTTAAATGAAACAACAACCCTAAGCACTCCAACTTTTGTAAAAGGAAAATATAGTGGAGCAACTGGATTTTTAAGAACTTCTGTATCAAATAGTACTTCACTAAAAATCTATGATACAACTGGAAATTTTTTAAAAAATGAACCATTCATTCTTAATGGAATAGAAGATTCTAGAGTTGCTGTTGCTGTGACATCCTATTCAATGTCGGATGTTAAAGCAATTTATGGTGGACCATCTGTCACTGTAGGTGAAGGTAATGTTGGAGTTGGATTAACTTTTGTTGCAGATTCTGTACAAAAAAATTCATTCTTTTTTGGACAAGCTCAAGTAACAGATAGAGTTAGTTCAACTGGTATAAGTACAGTAACTAGTATTAATTCACTATTTCCAGGTAATTTGAAAGTTGGAAATTTACTATCATTTACCAATACTGGAATTTCAACTATACAATCAACAGAAACTTTTGCAAGAATTGTTAGTGTTGGAAGTTCTCAAGTTACAATAACTGGCGTTACAACAGTATTAGGTGTATCTGAAGGACAAATTCCTCAAGTTGGAGCCTCAAATATTGTAAGTGTATCTGATTTAAGATTTATAAGCACTCCTTTAGCAGATGCTCAAGAGAATAGGCTTTATACAGAAATGCCAAAGAGAAACATTTCAAATGTTGATCTTTCAGATGCACAACTTATTATTAGAAAGTCTTTTGATGTCATCGTCACAACAGATAATGAATTGAATTCTGCTGTTAATGCGGGAAACAATGAAACATTTTTGGCATTTGACGAAGAAAGATATGCTTTAGTAAGAGCTGACGGAACTACAGAGGTTTTAACATCAGATAAACTAGCATTCACTAGCGGAAATAAAGTACTTCAAATCAATAATATTGGTAATGACCTCAGTGCAAACATGGAGGCAACATTAGTTACCACTATTAAAAAGATAAAACCAAAAGAAAAAGTTAAAAGAAAAAATAGAGTAAACACTTTAATTGTTAGTACATCCAAATTAAATGGATCTGGTGTTGGAGCAACTACGTTAAATGACGGTCTTTCGTATGGAAGTTATCCATTTGGAACTCGTGTCCAAGACGAAAGAATTGTATTGAATACTGGCGATATTATTAAAATTTTAGGAATTTTTGAATCATATAATACGGCTCAGGCATCTGCTCCAAAGATGACCTTATCTTCAATTAATGGTCCAACTGGAAAAACTAGTGATCTGGTAATTGGTGAAAAGATTATAGGTCAAACATCAGGTGCAATAGCTATTGTTGCAGAAAAAGTTGCAGATGAACAATTAAATTATATTGACATAAATGATTTGGGATTTAGTGAGGGAGAAACTGTCAAATTTGAAGAATCTACATTACAAGCAGTTGTAACTACTTTAGATATTCCAAGTAAAGATATTTCTGCAAACTACACATTTAATAATGGACAAAAAGCAACATTTTATGATTATGGATTCTTAACTAGAAAAACTACTGTAAAAGAACCTTCTAGACAAATAAAAATTTATTTTGAAAGTGGTTATTATGATTCTGCAGATGAGGGGGATATTACAACTACAAATTCTTATGAAAGTTTTGATTATTCAGAAGACATCCAAATTATAAATGGGAATAGAAATACTGATATAATTGATATTAGACCAAAAGTATCAAATTATTCTACAACAGAATCTACAAGATCTCCACTAGAATTTTTAGGTAGAACTTTCACTGCTTCTGGAAATTCTGCGACTAATATTTTAGCATCAGATGAGTCCATTGTGACTAATTATTCTTTCTATGGTGGAAGAATTGATAGATTGTATATCAATACTAAAGGAGAACTTAATGTAAAACTTGGCAATCCTGCAGAAAACCCAGAAAAACCAGATCCTATTAACAATGCATTAGAGATTGCAACAATAAATCTCCCACCATACTTGTATGATGCAGATGATGCTTCGATATCTTTTCCAAATCATAAAAGATATAGGATGCAAGATATTGCAAAATTAGAAGATAGAATTAGAAATCTTGAATACTATACATCTCTGTCAATGTTGGAGACAGAAACTGCAAATTTATTCGTTCCGGATAATTCAGGTCTCAATAAGTTTAAGTCAGGTTTTTTTGTTGACAATTTTACATCTTTCTTAGCACAAGAAGATAGAAAAGTTATTAAAAATAGTATTGATAAAGAAAATAAAGAGTGTAGAGCATCTCACTATACAAATTCTGTTGATTTAGTTACTGGACCAGTTGACGGAGTAAATATAGCAATTTCTCCTAGATTTTTGACTCCAGAAGGAAATAATATTCAAAGATCAACTGATATTATTACATTAGCATATGAAGAAGTTGAATATCTTTCTCAAATTTATGCAACTAGATCTGAAAATGTAACTCCTTTCCTATTGAATTTCTGGAGTGCAAACATTAAACTTACTCCATCATCTGATACCTGGACTGATACTGCTAAAGTAAAAGCAAAGGTGATTGATGTTGAAGGTAATTATGCAAGCACTGTAGATTTTGCTGCTAGACAGTTTGGTGGATTTGATCCTCAAACCGGATTAACTCCAATTCTTTGGAACGCATGGCAAACTCAATGGACAGGAACTGATGTAGTTGTTCGTAGAGCCACTAGATCACAAATTACTGGACGTAATAACTTTTCCACAAACACCGCTGAGGGTGGCGGAAGAAGAATTAACAGTTTCCAAAGTACTACTAGAACAACTTTCCAAGATACTTTTAATGACAATTTTAGACTTGGGATTGATTTTAGACATGGAAGAAGGCAATTAATCACTCCTCAAATTGAAACAACTAATCTTGGCGAAAGAACAATCAGTAGAGAAATTATTTCTTTCATGAGATCTAGGAATATTGAATTTATTGGTAAGGGATTTAAGCCTTTAACTCAAGTTCATGCTTTCTTTGATGGAATTGATGTATCTAAATTCATCGTTCCAAAATTATTAGAAGTTCAAATGATCAAGGGAACTTTCCGGGTAGGTGAAACTATATTTGGAACTGTCAATACTAATCAAAGTTCTGGAGGAGGTTCTTTTAGAGTTGGTAATCAAATAAGATTTAGACTCGCTCAAGCAAATCATAAGGAAGGTGAGTTTGATGCTCCATCAAGAATATATGCAAGTAATCCATATACTTCTACCGTTGGATCCAAATCGGATGAAGCCTTAAGAGGAGAATTTGAACTATTTTCCGAAGGTGATTCAGGATCTTTACCCGCAACTTATTCCCCAACTTCTTCAATACTCAATGTAGATACATTGGCTCTTGCCGAACAACCTGCGGGAGATTTCTTTGGATATATTGAGAATGGAATGATCTTAAGAGGTACAACTTCTGGATCATTAGCTAGAATTGTTAATAAGAGACTTGTCACCGATTTAAGTTCTGACGTGTTAGGAAGTTTCTTTATTCCCCCTTCAACAAGAAGTGTAAATCCCAGATTTACCACGGGAACAAAAACATTTACTTTAATTGATAATAAAAATAATAGTACTGAAGATGCAACAACATCAGCAACAGAAACTTACACCGCAAGCGGAACTCTAGAAACTGTACAAGAGACTATAGTCTCGGTAAGAAATGCAAAAATTGAAGTTGTTGCACAAAGAGAAGAAGTTGCTAGACGTGACTTTACTGGAACAGATACATCTACTGCAGTAATCGGCAGTCAAACTACAACTGTTCGGACTGGATCAACATTTATACCACCCCCACCACCACCAGATCCACCAAGGCCAAGGATCGTATCACCCCCTCCCAGGCCTTCAACTCCGGTAAGACGACCTAACAGGGTTGCTAGAAGGGGTAGAAGACCCACTCCCCCACCACCTAGAAGAAGAGGGGGTAGGAGACGTGTAAGAAGAAGAAGAAGAAGAAGAAACAGACGTAGAAGAAGAAGAGATCCACTTGCACAGTCATTTACAGTGTTTGGAGATGCTGGTGGAGTATTCTTGACTAGTGTAGACATTTTCTTCGCAGAAAAAGATACTAATGATATTCCCGTCATTCTACAGTTGAGGACGATGGAAAATGGAACTCCTACCGAAACTATTTTACCTTTCTCTGAAGTAAATGTTCGTCCTGCTGATGTCACTACATCATCTGACGGCGACATTGCTACTAGGATATTCTTTGATTCTCCAGTTTATGTTGAAGATCAAATTGAGTATGCTATTGTCCTGCTATCTACATCCACAAAATATAGAGTTTATATCTCCAGAGTTGGAGAAAATGATTTGATAACTGATCAATTTGTCTCTAACCAACCAAATCTTGGGTCTTTGTTCAAGTCTCAAAATGGATCTACTTGGGAACCAAGTCAGTGGGAAGATCTGAAGTTTATTCTTAACAGAGCAAGATTTAGCCCTTCTGGAACAATGGAAATTTATAGTCCAATTCTTTCAGAGGGTAATGCTCAAATTCCAACTTTGATGCCAGATCCTATCAACCTCAATTCAAGAAGAATCAAGGTTGGATTATCTTCTGGTGTACTTTTCACCGGAAATCAGTTAGAACTTGGAAATACTGTTTTCCAAGAAGGATCTAATGCAACCGGAAATTATGTCGGAAGCGCAGGATCTGGAACAGGTTCTTTAACTCTTATCAACTCTGGTATCGGGTTTACTCCAGCATCTGGTAGTTTAGGTTTTAATAATGTTGCTTTGAATAATATTACAGGAAGTGGACAAAATCTAACAGCAAACATTCACATTAATAATGGTGTTGCAATTGCTGCTACTGTAAATTCTGGCGGAACAGGATATTCAGTTGGCGATGTTCTTGAAATTTCTGGAGGTCTTGGTAATCAAGAAGT
>Ga0209535_1000559_pt1 | contig 26471 bp, 21 predicted proteins | sample LinPmetageLP28_FD_184041 | JGI IMG/M metagenome (GOLD analysis project Ga0209535, IMG submission 184041) | Marine viral communities from the Pacific Ocean - LP-28 (SPAdes) (version 2) | ecosystem: Environmental > Aquatic > Marine > Oceanic | place: Pacific Ocean | collected 2009-08-22
ATACGACGGTGGACCGTTTGCGTCAATGGTTAGAATTCTTGAGTATACAGATAAATTAGATTATCTTGTTGTTGCACATACACAAAAATTAGAAGAGTCAGCAGGTAGAGTTGACTACAGCGGTGATGATGTTTATACAGGACTTGCACGTAAACTTGGATTAATTGATAAGAAATCAAATTCAACAACATATGAGCACCCACAAGTAATTGACCTTGCATTTATGCATCATAAACTTCATAGTGCTTGTGCATTTTATCGTTCGGGATTTGATAGTGCAGTAAGTGTTATTGTTGATGGTGCTGGTACATTTGTACCAATTGGTGTTAATAATGAACAAGTAATGAGTTGGGAAGTTGAAAGTATTATTGATTGTGATTATCCAGCAGTCTTTAATACACTACATAAAGTTTATGGAACAAGAGATCCTATACAAGGCGGTATTGTGCAAATGGATAGTACACAATTTGGTGAGAGCGGACGTACACACTCAGCAGTTGTAAGTGATAGAGCAGGTATTGTTAAAGCATACGAAGCCGCAACTATGTACTGTGGATGGCAAAGTATCGAAGCAGGAAAAACTATGGGATTATTTCCATACGGTAAACCTAATGATAAGTTTCCAGCATTGTTTGACGACACAGCAGATTATCCATTAACAAATAGAAATATTATTGTTCCAAACTATCCTAATGGTGCAATGATTAATTCAGGGCTATATAAAGAACTTACAGAAGTTGGCAAGCCTGAAGAGGACTTAACACTTTTACAAAGCAGAAGAGATATTGCATATGCTGTACAAACAGAAACACAAGAACAAGTTACAGAATTAATTAAGAACGCTGTTGATATCTCTGGTAAAAAGAATGTTGTTATCAGTGGCGGATACGGACTAAACTGTGTAGCAAATTATCATTATTTAGATGCACTTAAAGACGAAGGCATTAAGTTTTATGTTGAACCAGTTAGTAATGATGCTGGTACTGCTATGGGTGCGGCAATGATGTTTTGGTACGGATTAGAAGACGAAACTGAAAAACGCCAAACACAAACATTATACTTAGGACCACATAATAATTACACATCCAAAGATGTTATTACTAAAGCAAAAGAAGCCGGGGTAGAATTGTCAGATGCTACACATACAGATATTGTTGAATTAATTACGAATAAAAATATTGTTACACTATTCCAAGGACAAAGTGAAAACGGTCCACGAGCATTGGGTAACAGAAGTGTACTTTATGATCCAACTGATCCTAACGGTAAAGATCATGTTAATAACGTAAAACATAGAGAATATTTTAGGCCTTTTGCTGGAACTATTTTACAAGACGATGTACACGAATGGTTTGATTTACGTGGAATGGAAGACAGTCCGCATATGATGTATGCTGTAAACTGTCAGCCAGGTATTAAGGAAAAGATTCCTGCTATTATTCATATAGATGATACATGTAGAATTCAAACTGTTACACAAGAACAAAATAAACACTATTATGATTTAATTAAAGCATTTAAAGAAAAAACAGGATGTCCTATTATCTTTAATACTTCATTTAATCTAGGTGGAGAGCCTCTTGTTGAAACTATTGAAGATGCTATTTGGACCTTACAAAACAGCGATATTGAATACTTATACCTACCTGAGTTTGGAAAATTAATCACCGTTAAAAACGCATAGCGTCTTTCTTCAAACTCCGATAAATAGTATAAAGCGAGTTTGAATTATGATAGATATATTAAAATACTTTAAAAGAGGTTTACGAGGAACTATACTTGTAAACGATAGCCACTTTTCTTATGGTAGTCAATGGACAGCAATAGAAACTTCATTAGCAGTAGACAGATGGTATGCTGGTGATTTTGCATGTGCAGAGTATACTATTAGCATCGAACTTGGTAGAGATAAAAAAGAAATTATTAAATGTTTATTAACGGCTTCTCCAAATGAAGCAAGTGTAGTAGTGTATGGTAGAGCAAGCACAACTACTGATTTAGTTAGTGTAACTGCACAGGTTACTAACTCTTATGTTGAACTAGTATTAAGTCCAAAAACTGATGCACAAAAGGGCTGTAAAGCGTCCTTTAGTGCTAATTATTTTAAGAGTCATACCTAAATCATTGTTAGATAAATATATAAAAGTGGAGTGTTAAGGTGGCCATAGAAGAACGTCAATTTGAATCAGAATTTGGATTTAAAAGTCCAGGCTTTACTGTAGATAAACTAGGTAATATCACAGCAACATCTATCAATGCCGCAGGAGCAGGTGGCACTGGGGGATCAGCCGCAGGTGATTATACAGTAACACAAGTAAGCGGTCAATTTAGGCTTGCTAGTGATAGTGTGATTGTTGGTAGTGGAGATAATCCAACTATTGCAGTAACAAGAGGTCAAGAATATACCTTTACATTAAGCATGACTGGTTCTCCAATAACTTTTAATATTCTAGATGCAACAGGTATTGCAAAATATAGTACTGGTATTCAACATCAAGCAGAAGATGGTACAATTTCAGATGGTGCCGCGGCACAAGGATTCATTACAGGTAAGTTAGTATTTACAGTTCCAGCAAGTGCACCTGATGTATTATATTATGGTAATTCAACAGGTAGCATAAAAGGTACAATAAATGTAAGTAATGCAGTAGAAGTTGATGCTACTTTTGCAAACTTAACAGCAACCGGCACAACGGCTTTACAATCAATTACAGCAACAGCATTAACAGTAAACGGTAATAGTACAGTAACTGGAGATATGACTGTACAAGGTAAATTAATTGGAGACTCACTAAGCGTTAACGGATTAGGAGTTGCTGAATTTAATGCAGGCACTAATATTGTTTTACGTGCAGGCAATAAAATAGATTATGTTATTAACGATATTATATTAGGAACTATTGATTCATCCGGATCAGATATAGCCGTAGTTAATACAACAATAGATAATACAACAATTGGTGCAACAACAGCATCAACTGGAGCGTTTACTACAGGAACCGTTGCTAGTCAACCGACCACTGCAAATGGCATAAGTAATAAGAAGTACGTAGACAACACATCAACAGCATTAGCGATTGCACTTGGGGTATAATTAATGGCAAAGAAGAAAATTGGTAATTATAAGTTTAAGCCAGGAATAGGTTATACAGAAAATCTATTTCCAAACGCTTATGCATTATTAAATGCAAACAAGGCATTTTTACAAGCAGAAACTGGACAGTTTATTACATCAAGAGTAAGTGATGCTACTGCATTTCAAGCAGACTTAATTTCATTAGTTGATGACTTAGAACAAGAAATAGTTTTAGGAACAACGGCTACTCAAAGACTTTGGGGGCAAATTGAAAATCAAAAAACTACTAATCAAAAGTTAACACGCAAAAGAACATTAACGAGATTAAAAACTGCACTTGCGGCATTAAGCAATGTAACAAGTACATATCAAACTGCTATGGAAAATGCTATTGATGAAATTATAGACATTGCTGATAATGGATTTACTTCAGCGACTGCATTAGTTACTTCGGAACGTACAGGCGAAACAGAACTTAATATCGGATATGCTGTTACACAAATAAAAAATAATAGAGCATTTATGATTGCAGAAGTAAAAGCATTTATGAATGTTGATACTCCAGGTAATACAGTTACAACAGCGGCAACTTTTGAAACTAATTTAGGTTTATTATTAGATTGTATTACACAAGATATATCAACAACAGCAAATAATTTAACTAAAACTGTTAATGAAGAAATTTATGTACTTACAGCACCAGCAGATAGATCACTTTTAGGTGATGGTTTAACTAGACTTGCAACTGTTATAAAACAGATTGTTGAAAAGTCAACTGTAATACGTACTACTGGAAATTCATTAACACAAAGCACTACAGGTACAGTATCAAGTACAGTACTAGGTGATAGAACTAGACAGCATGTATTAGATACACAAACTGTTGTTGCTAATGGAACTGTAGCAAGTTTGCCTAGTCCGGTATATCCTAATTATAGTGACGAACCTGCGGCAGGACAAGCGGCGGCAACTGATTTAGAAAATAATAAAACTACTGTTGCAACTAGTGTAAATGGATTTTATAATTACACATTTAATCAAGCAAAATGTGAAAGAGACACAGGACTAATTTTAAACGCTTATTTGTTTGATCTACGCTACGGCGGCAATATGAAAACATATAACTATGCAAGTAAATATTGGGAAGGCGATGTTGCACAAGTTGACGGAACACGTTATCCAGAAACAGATACACATAGTTGGCTTACAGTATTAATTAAAGACTTTGTTCTTAATAAAACAACATATCCAAATGAACAATCAGCAACAACACAAACAATTACAGGCACTGACGCAGAAGCCGGTGCTGATACACCAATTACAGATTTAGGTACTTTAGTAGTTGATACTATTGCAGGTGGATTAAGTGCAAGACCTGTATTTGTAGACACAGGCGCAGGCTATATTAAATTTCCTGGAAATTATGATTCTAGTGATATATTATTAATTACAAATACTACAAATAACGAAGTTATATATTCCTTTAATGATGTAAACGCTGGCGGTGTTACAGAATTAGCAACAGCATTTGTTTCAACTAATGACGTTGCTTATAAAGATGATCCAGACTTTCCAAAGTACTTACAAACAACTGACGCAATTACAAAAGTTTATTTAAACAAAAATACATCAACACAGTTAAATGTAGACAGACTACAGATATATGTAGATACAGATGAATTAATTATTAGACCATTTGAGTTTGGTACAGATGCTATTGAAAGAAATAGAACTGCTGAACCACAGTCAATGCTTGACGCTGACTTTGAGTATGGACTACAGCCTACTAAGTGGAGTGCTATTGCAACGATGCGTGGATATCCATCAGTTTACGAAATTCCAGGAACTGAAACTAGTGTTATATCAGTTGTGTCAGATAGTAGTGCAGGCACAGCAGGAGTTGGTAGTTCATTAATTACTGTTACAACAGCAGGTGCTCATGGATTTGAACTTGGTGATGCTGTTACTATCAAAGGATTAAAACAAGACATACAAGGATACAGTAGAGCAGAAGGTGCATTTATTATTATTGCAGTACCTAATGCAGTTAGTTTTCAATATTATGCAAAAGCAAAAGTTGGTGTAAGTGGAAATGTAAACATCGAAGCAGAAGCAACACAATTAAGACAAGCAGGATTTTATACTGGTGCTAGTATTGGCGTTCCAGCATTCAGCGTTGAAAGTAACGGTAGTTCAGGTGTACTTAGACCTGCATTGACTGTAGCATTAGGCGAAGATGTAATTCCATTTACAGTACAATCAGGAGGCGCACCAGAAGTTGGTGCTCCGATGACAGCATCAAGTGGTATTGCACTTGGTACACAGGTAACTGGTAAAGTTGGTACAGGTGGTATTGCAGTAACTCCAGTAGTTACAGCAGACTATGGTCCAGGCACAACAGATATTGATGTGCAAAGTGCTACAGGTATCCAACAAAATATGGCGGCTAATAAAGGCGACGGTACTCCTACACTTGTAAATACAGTTGTAGGTACTACTATTACATTTAGTGATGCAATAACATCTGATGTTAAAGGTAACTATGTGCAATATACAGGTATTTCAGGACAAAACGTTGTTAGTTTAGGTTATGGGGCTAGTTTAAGTATTAGCAGAGCCGCTGGAAATTATTCATTAGTTGAAATTGTAAACTCAGGACAAGATTATAATGTTAACGATATTTTATTAATTCAAGGTGAGTTTTTGGGAGGTGTAACCCCTACAAACGATTGTACTATTACAGTTGATACAGTTGACACAGGCGGAGAAATTTTAACACTAACATTAGCAGGAAATGCATTTAATGGTACTGGAAATTTTGGTAATGTTACAGGAGTATATCAAAACGGCCAAGGTAACGGCGGACTTTGGAATCTTGGATATACCAGTAATGTATATAATAGTGTTACATTAAGTAATCCATCCTTTCCTTCACAATCAGGTACAGTTAGCGGTGGTTCTGGTACAGGTGTGTTACTTGATTTTGTTATAACAAACAATTCGTATGCAGTAACAGTAGATCCAGCAGATGCAGGAGTAACAGGCTATAGTGTTTACGATATAATTGAAGTAGCAGGTAATAATTTAGGCGGTACATCACCTAACAACGATGCACAAGTTACTGTAGTAAGTGTAGATAGTAATGGTTACCCAACAGGAGTAAGTGTAACAGGTAATGGAGCCAATGCTACTAATAACTTTGTTAACGTAACATTTAGTACAAATAATTCAGGTATTGGCGCAAACTTAAATATTGGCACAGACGGTGCAACATACACTCCGACATTTACAGTTACTGGTACAGGATTTGCAGTGAATGATACAGTCACAGTATTAGGTACACAAGTTGGTGGTGCAAGTCCATTAAACGATATTACAATTACAATAGATACAGTTGACACAGGTGGTGAAATTTTAACATTTACTACATCAGGTACAGCAGTTAACAGTCATTCTTATACAGGTATTGCTAATGGAGTTAATTTAGTAGGTTCGGGTGCTGGTTTTGATGTTGTTATTGACGGTCTTACTGAAACATACCTAGTTACAGTTGCCACTGCAGGTAATAACTATGCCCCTAATCAAACAGTAGTTCTTCCGGGTACAAGTTTTGGTGGTGAAGCAGGAACTAACGACTTAACACTAACAATTACAGATGTTAGCAATGATTCAACACTTACAGCAGGTGGAATTTTAACAGTAAATGTTGCTGGTACAGCAGTTAAGTCTACAAGTGGATATAAAGTTGCAGATAGATTAAAAGTCAACGGTAGTTCATTCCCAGGAGGCGCTGATACAACAAACGATGCGATTATTGAAATTACAGCAGTAGATAGCGGCGGCGGGATAACAAACTTTGCAACAACAGGTACAGCACCAAATGGTATAGAAACTTATACAGCAGTAACCGGTACAGCAAGTGCAAGCGGTACAAGTGCTACATTTGATGTAACACGTACTGGTACAACATATACTGCATTCTTAAATGGAGCAGGTGCTAACTTTGTTCAAAACGAAACTGTTACAATTTTAGGTACAGATTTAGGTGGTGCTACAACAGCAAACGATTGTACAATTACTGTAGACAGTGTTGACGGTAGTGGTACAATTTTAACACTCACACCAACAGGTACTGCGGCAAACGTAGGCGCACTTAATAATACATCAGCGTCAAGTATTGCAGGTAATGGTGCTACATTTGATGTTGCGTTAGCAGGCGGCTCATATACCACAACAGTTTCACAAGCAGGACAAGAATATTACACCGGACAAAAATTTATAGTCACTGGTAATTTACTTGCAGGTGGTACACCTACTAACGATTTAACAATTACAATTACTGGAGTTAATGCTTCGGGCGGTATTACAGCAATAGGATCTGTTGGTACAGCAAGTACTGATGTTGGCAGTTTTCCAAATGTTACAGCAAATACAGCAAGTGCTACAGGTAACGGACTTAGTATAGATGTTTTAAGAGACGGTACTGCGGCAGATAGTAGTGTAGGTACTTACACATTTAGTATCAGCAATCCAGGCGGCAACTATAATATTGGCGATAAAATTAAAATCGGCGGTGAACTTTTAGGTGGTAACTCTGCTATACACGATGTAGAAGTGCTAGTCGATTCAATTGATAGTGCTGGCGCGGTAGTAACTTTCACAGCAACTGGTGATGCCTTTGCAGGAACTAGTTTTGATTTATACAGTACAGTTACAATTGATACTCCAACTACTGCACAACTTGCAACTACACTAGATATTAGTTTTAGTGCATTGGCTACATTAAGAATTAATTTTGATTCAGCACACGGACTAGTTCCAGGCGATACATTTATTACAACAGTTGACTCAGATGACGGTAGTAACAATCACGATTTAGCGGCTGGCTCATTTATTGCAACAACTATACCAAGTTCAACATCACTTACATTTACTGCTAGAGCGGCAGGTGCAATTGATGCGGCAAGCGATAATATTAATGGTACAGTTTACCCAAGACCAGATTCGTTCTTTATTCACAGACCATTTGATGGCGGTGTACAACTAGGAACAGGTGGACCACAACACGGTGCTCAAGCAATACGTCAAAGTAAAAAATATATTAGATATCAGTCAGGTAAGGGTATTATGTATACCACTGGTGCGTTGTTTGCTCCAAGTTATGACTTAAGAACAGTAACATCATCAGGCATAGAAACAGGTTCAACGATTACAGTAACATGTGATGACAATGATCACGGTTTACAAATTGGTGCAAGAGTTAAATTAATTGGTATTGAAACTGTTGGCTACAATGGTACATATACTGTAAATGATGTTCTTGACGAACGTACATTTGAAGTTATAAACACACTAAACAGACTGGGCGGAACATCAGCAATATTAAGTTTTGGTGCTCAAATGTCAACATTCCAATGGCACGGTGCTACTGTACGTTCAGGTGTATTTGATGATCAAAACGGAATTTATTGGGAATATGATGGCACAAACTTATTATGCTGTCAGCGTACTTCAACTAAACAAATTTCAGGCACAGGGGCAATAACACCAGATACAAATACAGTAACAGGTACAAATACTAGATTTAGAGATCAACTTAAAGCAGGTGATAGAATTGTTATACGTGGTATGACACATGTTATTAGTGGTATTGCAACTCAAACATCAATGACAGTTACACCAGACTATCGTGGAGTAAATGCGGCAGTAGGTACTAAGATATGTTTAGTTGCTGATAAAAAAGTTAGACAAACTGATTGGAACTTAGATAGGTTAGACGGAACAGGTCCAAGTGGATACGATTTTGATCCTGCTAAGATGCAGATGATTGGAATTGAATATTCATGGTATGGTGCTGGTTTCATTGATTTTATGGTACGTGGTGCAGATGGTAACTTTGTATATGCACATAGAATTAGAAATTCAAATATTAACACTGAAGCATATATGCGTTCAGGTAACTTACCAGTACGTTATGAAATTACTAACGAAGGACAAAACGGCAAGTTAGCATCTACTATTGATGCAACACAATCAACTATACCATTAACAGATGTTAGTTTCTTTCCAACTTCTGGAACAGTATATATTGATAACGAATTAATTAGTTTTACAGGAACTGATACAACAACTAATAGTATTACAGGATGTACAAGAGCCGCAACACTTACAAACTTCCAAGCAGGTGCGGCACGTAGTTATACAGCAGGTGCAGGTGCGTCACACGATGCTAGAACAGGTGTAATTTTAATTAGTAATACGTGTACACCACTTATATCACATTGGGGTTCAGCGTTTATTACAGATGGCGGCTTTGATGAAGATCGTGGTTACATTTTCTCTTACACAGAACAAGCACTAACAGTTACGAATGTTAGACAAACAGCATTTATGATTAGACTAGCGCCTAGTGTTTCAAACGCTATTATTGGTGACTTGGGAGATAGAGAACTACTTAACAGAGCACAGTTGCTACTAAGTTCACTAGAAGTTACATCAGAAGCAAACGCAACAGGTGCTATTGTTATTGAAGGTATTTTAAATCCGCAAAACTATCCTAAAAACCCAGCATTAATTAGTTGGACAGGACTAAGTGGGCTTGCACAAGGAGGCCAACCAAGTTTTGCACAGATTGCGTCAGGTGGTGGTATTACATGGTCCACTGGTGCGTCATCTACTACAACAAATATTACTGCACAAGCAGGAGTTAACGCTGTGCTTGATTCAGGACTATATAGATCAAGAAATGGTAGTAGATATTTGTATGTTAATGCTTCAGATTACAGATCAACATTTGGTACAGAAAGCACAGATCCTGTGCTAGGTAAAGCAATTAGTGGTAGTAATATTAGATCTAACACTAGAGTTGACGGAGGATATATTGCATCAAGCGGAAATTATGGTTACTTGTTCTTATCACAGACACTAAGTGGTAATATTAATCAAAACGGCTCAAACGCAATGACAATTATATCACATGGTACGTTAGAAAATGCTAACTTTGCATATATTCAAAAAGCAAGTTGGGAAGCAAGTGGTGGTAGAGACGGTACAGCAGTAGCATCATCAAGTTCATCACCAAATTGGCCTGCTAACACAGTTATTAACAAAATTGAATTAGTGGACTTTGCTGGTACAGAATATTATTTGATTGAATTTAATAATGCGGCAAGCGGAAATCTAACAGCAGGCTCAGGTACAATTACACTTGAATTTATATCACCACCGTATGGACAACCAGGTGAAACAGTTCTATCATTTATTGCACAGCCAGGTGCCCGTGCTGACTTAGATTTATCTCAGTTGAAAGAACTTACAAATACTACATTAGGTGGTAGAGGTACTTTTCCAAATGGTCCAGATGTTTTAGCAATTAATGTATTTAAAACTACTGGTACAGATGTTGAAGCCAACATCATTCTACGTTGGTCAGAGGCTCAAGCGTAAAGGTTATAATTTACAATACAGCGTGGATTGTCAGTTGGAAATCCTCCAGCATGTAGTGTGTTACCGTCAAACAAAACAATACGTCCTTTTTTAGGTGTAACTCTTTGTAGTTCTTTATCATCTGCAAAGAATATTGTATCACCATCGCTATCATTTACATAATAGATTAAACCTAGATGTTCTTCGGGTCTATCAGTATGCGGTGCATAATGATCTAATGTTGTTTTGTGAGGTACTGTAATAAAAAGCCTAGCAGTAATTATATCTATAAAATTTACATTAAGTGCTGGGCATACTATTTGAGGGACTTTGCTAAAATTTCCAAAGTGTTCTGTTAACTTTGTACTGCTTTTTAAAACATGCTCAAAACTTATAGGCATTGTACCGTTATCTATAGCAGTAGGTTCATGTTTACATACAAGTGGTAACATTGCATTAACACTAGTGTTACCAAATACAAGAGTATGATAGTAGTCTTGTAATTCTGTTGGTATTAAATCGTCTTTAACTATTATCATTTAGACTGCTAACAAAAGCCTCAAGATTGTCAAATACTTTAGTTGCTTTTCTAAGTTGTTTATATGTAAATCTTTTGTTAAGTAATTCTTCAGTTTCTTTACCATATCCTGTACGTACAAGTATAGGTCTTGCACCCATCTTTATAGCGGCTTTCAGATCTGATATTTTATCTCCAACAAAATATCCTTTATTAAATTTAACATGTGTTACTTCTTGTTCACAACGTTTGAACATACCAGTGTTTGGTTTTGCAAACATATCTTTCTTAGAACTACTAGCACTATAATATAAGCCATCAATACTAGGACATCCTGCTTCGCCTAATTTTTCAAACATATGAGTATGAACTTTTTCTACATCTTCTTGACTATAAATTCCTTTTTCAATGCCACCTTGATTTGTAATAATAACAATTTTATGTCCAAGTTTACGTAGGTTAACAATAGCATCTAAACTACCATCTTCAAACTCCCAATCGGCAACTTTGTATACATAGTCGCCAATGTCTTTATTGATAACTCCGTCTCTATCTAAACCTACTACACACTTTGGTGCAATATAATCAGGTTTATAAAAGTCGATATTGACATCATCACTCCATACTATCTTTGGGTTGCTCATCTGATACTTTTCCTTTTATTTCGTCTAACAAACCTTCTTGGCTATCACCTGGAATAAGCCTATAATTATCTTCTACACTGTCAGCAGTGCTTACTTCTGTGATGCTACTGTTATCTTCTAATGCTTCTAGTTGATGTGGTAAAAGAGGTTTGTTACGCCATGTCATTCCTTGTGTAAGAGTTTGACTAAACAGTGTTGCAGTCTTTGTATCAATCCATCGTACAATAAAACTACCTTCGTTTACAAACCAACTTTCATCTTTTTCTTTATGAAAATGCATACTAAATTTATTTCCTTTTTTAGTAAACACCATCATCTTACCACAATATTTTTCATTAGTAGCCCAAATTAATTCAAAGCCCCAGCCTTTGTCTACTTTACCTTCTAGTCGTTCCATTCTTTAATCTCCAATTGTTTTACGTTATCGTAACCAAAATTTCCAAAAGCGAAAAAATTTGTTGCAAGACTGTATCTATCTTGATTACTTGTGTTAGGTTCAACACTATGTTCTACGTTACTAGGAAACATTATTAGCATATCTTCTTCTACTTCAAATGGCCAACCTGATGCAACTACCGGAGTATAATTTTCTACAGGAACCTCAACTGTTTCACTAAAAACATTATCATAATGTTTACGTCTATGCATAATTATTCTACCACACTCTTTAGGTGTTTGTAAGTAATATACTGCACTAATTAAACTATTAGCATGATTGTGCATATTAACATGTTCACCTGGAGGTTGTTTACTAATCCAACTGTTAGTCATTTTAAAATTAACCGATGTAGAATATCCTAAACAATTATGTACAAATGAACTTACTTCGCTAGTAATTTGTTCCTTTAATTCTTTAAAGTTGTTAAGTAGTTCTAATTTATCACTTGGTTTGTTTGGATTTGGTCTTGAAATAGTTTCATCATTATTAATTAATTGTTCTTTTATTTTATCGTTTAGTTTAGGCATACGCACTACACCTACTGGCACTGAAAATAATTGATGAAGTTCTAAGTTACCAAGTTTAAGCATTTTGTATCCATTCTTTAGGTGTTGTAAATTTAAAGTCGCCTAATGTTTTTAAAAGTTTTGTATTATCACTGCATGTATATTTTTGATACTGACTTTGTAATGCAGTTGGCATTGGAATAGATTGCACAGTTGCATTATACTTATTTGCAATATCATTAGCGATCGAACCAAAACTAGTTGTTGTTCCAGTACCTACATTCCATATACCCATTTCGTCAATGTACATCATTTTTTCGATAATCTTACATACATCTCCAACATATATAAAGTCTCGTAAATACTCATCACTGCCTTCAAAAGGATGTACTTTTCCTGTTTCTTTTGCTTGCTTTGTAAATTTATGAAACACACTCATTTGATCGCCTTTGTGTTCTTCGTGTTCTCCATATACATTAAAGAAACGTAATCCTTTAATATTACATTTATAATCTTCCCATTTAAGCATTTGTACACTACGATCAAATAGATATTTTGACCATGCATAAGGACTTTGTGGTTGCTTAGGAGCATCTTCATTGAACTGTTGCCCATCTCCGTATACACTAGCACTTGATGCATAAATTAAATCAACACCTTGCATGTCACACACTTGCATTAGCCTATGACTAAAGTCTAAGTTTTGCTTCATAACTTTTTCAACATCTCGTTCAGTGGTGCTTGATATTGCACCCATATGTATAACTTTATCAAATTGACTGCAATCAGGCACTACATTTTCAATAAACTCGTATTCAGCAATGCCGTGTCCTTGATCCATTAGATGTTCTTTTAGATTCTTACCAATAAATCCGTCAGCACCTGTAATTAATATTTTTAAACTATCACTCATTTATTTTCTCTAATATACTTGTAGTTGAAAAATCTTCAACTGTAGGAACAATGTATACACTAGTTAAGTCATGTCCTACTACTTCATTAACTTTATAATCTCCACCTTTAACAATTAAATTTGGTTTTAATAATTTAATTAAATTATAAGGAGTATCTTCACTAAAAACAATAACTTCGTCTACCCAAGATAAAATTTCTAATTGCTTTTTTCTAATTTCGACAGTATTAATAGGTCTATTGTCGCCTTTTAATGTACGCACACTATGATCGTCATTTAATCCTACAATAAGTTTATCGCCTTTTTCTTTTGCCGCTTTTAATAATTCAAAATGACCTGTATGTAATATATCAAAACACCCATTAGTAAACACAACAGTATTTTCTAAATCTCGTTTAGATAATTTATATGTACCACTATGTTTAACACTTTCTGTTGACCCTCTTGTTGCAAGTTCTAAACATTTTTTATGTGAGTAACCTTTTGTAAGACCATAAACAAATCCTGCTAAGAAACAATCACCTGCGCCTGTTACATCTGATACTTCTACGTTTTCTACAGGTATATTATAACTTTTCCCATCGATGTTTGCAATAACTTCTTTCCCTGCATTAGTTGTTATAATATTTCCTTGCCATTTGTCAAAACCAAATTTATAAAATTCGTTGTAATTTGGTTTTACTAACCATGCACCTTCATACTCACTTGCATCACGTTTAGGATCTACAATAACTTTAGATCCCTGACTATTAATATGTGCAATAATTTCTTTAGAATTATTTAAAACGCCTTTGTTATAGTCACTTAGTATAACATAATCGTATGGTGCAAAATCACTACGTAGTACATTCTTGAGTACAGCATCTGAGTCTGCATATTCATCTTCATCCAGTCGTGTAATATAGTGTCCATCAGATATAATTCTAGTTTTAACACTACGTGGTTGTTCGTTGTGTACTAGTGTTGTATCTATATCTAAGTTTTTTAAATTTTCATATACAAGTCCTGCACCTCCTAGAGAAGTTGATACTTTATCGATATTAACTATAGGCACGGGAGCCTCTGGACTAATTCTTGAACTAGTACCATATACATATTTGTCTAAAATAACATCGCCGAATACTAAGACTTTCATACTATATAATAACTTACTTACTAAGGTTTGTCAAGTAAATTTAACACTTTTGTTACAGTTTCTAATTTACTTTGATTAATTTTACTTTGCAATGTATTACGCAATCCGTGATGTAAAGGTTTAGGCCAACTACCACTTTTGACCCAAGCGTACCCATCATGTTCTCCGTTTAGAATAGGAATAAATTCTTCTTTAACTGCACAAAGATATGTATGAAATTGAAATTGATGATCAGTTGAGATAAAAGTTTCCAAAGGAATTGTTTTTTCGATCTTAGGTTCAAATCCAACTTCTTCGGTTATTTCTCGTTTTAATACTTCCCAAGGAGTTTCTTTACCTTCGCCGGTGCCGCCAACTAACCCCCATAGGTTTTTAGTCTTGCCTTGGGCTCGGTGTAATAAAAGAAAACGTTGTGTTTTTAGACTGTAGAATAGAGTTCCACTGCAAATTATCTGGTTCATACAAATAATTAGCCGTTGAGTGCTATTCTCCAGGTCCCTCCTGGATATAATCCCTCAACACTTAACAGCCATTCATCGCCGTCCCAGCGATATTGTATGCCTGTATTTAAATTAGTAGTATATGTTACTGCGGATACAGTTGATGCATCAAAAACAATTACCCAACTTTGACCGTCCCATTCAACAATATCATTACGTTTAGCAACTAAGTCTCCTGAGAAGCCTCTCCAAGCATCTGCACCTTCTACATTACTAGCATCACCTATATCATTTAATAATAATAGTCTACCGCCTAATCCTTTCATTACATTAGTTGGTACAGTTTTTTGTGGATCAATAATGTAATCAATAGTTGTCCATTGATTGTTGTTTCTAATAGGACCTTGTATAATAGTATTACTTGGGAACGTATCAGTATCCCAATTTATTATAAGTTGTGATTCGTTTATTGAATTGATACTAATTGTGCCAGTAATTTCGTGTGTAACTTCATTTAACTTTGTAAAGTATATTCTACTTATATCATCTTGATACTGTCCTGGGTGTGAATCTAATATTTGTCTCCAATTAGTTGCACCTACTATACCACGACTTTCTATTTGTGCTAGTGTACCCTGTACATATATACCATAATCTTGATAATTTGTACCTACTACATGTTTAGCCGCAGTAGTTTCAACTGAACGATTTCCGTCTTTGTCTGCTACTCCAGGCACAACACTATCGTCGTGTGCATTTAATGTTGGCATACTTAATCCTAAATCTAATGTTCCTGTATTTTCGTCAAAGATACTTGTAATAATATTTGTAATAACACCAAGTCTTTTAACTTTAACTGGAGGACTGATATAAATTGGTGTACTAAATGTAAGTGTTGATACATCAATTTCGCTATCAACACCAACTGGTACACTTCTTGAACTCCATGTAACACTATCTAACATCACATGTGTTAAACTGGTCCAGTCTATATAGTTGTCAGTTGTTTGCACTTCTAAACTAGGATTAAACAATACTAGTATTTGTTCTAGTATTTGAAGTTTCATATCTGTATTGGTTGACCATATATCACAATTAAATGTAAGTTTATATGGTGTAGGCATTAATCTTTCTACTGTATAATTTTTACCTTCAAAATTTAGATATTCTTTATTATTACTATCGTATGCACGTTCTCTAATGTTTACTTTGCTAACATAACTAGCATCTGATGTACGTTCTCGATCTATTTCCATACCAGTTACATGCACAGCAATACGTGGAGCACTAGGTATTTTGTTTTCTGTGTTATCACGGATTATATTTGCAACTTGACGTGTAAGATCTCCATACGTAACAGGAATTTGTGTTAAGGCACCCTTGCCATCTTTAACTGAAAAATTACTCATTAGTCTTACCATTTGAGTAACGTAGCGCCTTACTTGTCCATCATAAAAATGTTCCATTAATTATCCGCCTTAGGTCTAAGTGCTTTTGATAAACTTTGTTTTTCTTTAACTGTTTCACCACCAATTTGTGATTGTGCAGGGTTATTAATAAATGTTGTTTTCTGTGTATTACGTGTGTCAGTATTAGTTAAGTCTACTCTTACACCGTCTTGTAACTTAATCCAACGATTACCATCATACTTAAATAATCTTTTAGGTGAATAATCTGTTCTCAAAAAATAATCTCCGTCTACTGATGCAGTTGGAAAACTAATCCCCATACCATAAGGTGCACCATTATTACTTTCAACGCCTAGTAAGTATCCTTGGTATCCTGCCCTATCTGGACGATCGCTTATATCGCCTGCTTGAACACCTATGTTACTTGCATCTATGTCAGTTTCATCTGCTGTTTTGAGTGCAACAGTACCATCATCATTAGTTGCTAAAGTATAATAATGTCCAATGTCATATCCTGACTTAGGTGCATCTGCTTCTGCTTGTGCAAGTACAGCATTATTAATATTCATTTCTGTTTCATATGTTGATAGTACATCACGCAAAGTATCACTTGAACCTTCTTGTGCGGGCAAGTCTAATATTTCTTTAAACTCTTGTGAGTCAACAATTTGTTTTAATTTAATTCTATATAAATGCGGATACCATGTAGGTGAAAAACCTTCTGCGGCTCTGTTTACATCCTCTACTACATAATATCTTTTTAGTGCAACACTAAAATCATTTAGTGCATATTCGTCTTTTAAATGCGGTAACTCAATTACATCACCACTCATAATTTTTCTACCAAGTGTCTTTACACTATTATTAATATGTATGGTCATAAACAATGTGTCATTTTGTAGAAATAAACCAAATTGGCTCATATCAAAATCGATATCTTGTACATTGTAAATACCACGCATAGTATAAATGTCTGGATCATATTTTCTATCCCTATTTTCAAGGAATAACATATCTTGAATATTTGTTTCTTTTACAGCATTATAGCGAGGCTGATCAGCAGTTGCATCTACAGTTTCTGGATTATTAGGACCTAGATATTTGTGAACGAATATATCTGTTCCGCCCACAGTAAACATTTCATAGACTTGTTTGTCCATAAACGTGTAATCATTGCCCTTTTCTGGTTTATATAAGGATAGTCTTGGCATATACATATTTATCGAACGAGACATCTATCGATAAATACTAGTGGAGACTTTACATATGGCTACACTAGCAACTAAAAAACAAGAAGTTTACGACTATGTTTACGCACTATTAGGCGGAGGCATGGTAGACGTTGAACTAGATCCAATTCATTATCAAACTGCATTAGGAAAAGCGTTATCAAAATTTAGGCAACGTTCAGATAATTCAGTTGAAGAATCATATATGTTTATGCCAACAGTTGAAGATCAGAATACGTATGTATTACCTAACGAAGTTATGGAAGTACGAAAGTTGTTCCGTAGATCAATTGGTTCACGATCAGGCGGCGGAGATGGCGGAACATTATTTGAACCGTTCAATATGGCTTATACAAATACATATTTGTTATCAAGTTCTAACATGGGCGGACTAGCAACCTACGATATGTTTAGTCAATATCAAGAATTAGTAGGTAGAATGTTTGGTTCGTATATTGAGTTTAAATGGAATACAACTACAAAAGAATTAACAATGTTACAGCGTCCACGTACACAAGAAACATTACTATTATTTGTATATAATTATAGATCAGATGAACAGTTATTAGCAGACTATCTTGCAGGTCAGTGGATTAAAGACTATACTGTAGCAACATGTAAATTTATGTTAGGTGAAGCACGTAGTAAATTTGCACAAATAGCAGGTCCACAAGGTGGTAGTTCACTTAATGGTGATGCACTTAAAGCAGAAGCACAAGCAGAACTAGAAAAACTAGAAATGGATGTATCACAGCAAGTAGCCGGTGGAGCAGGATACGGCTTTTTAATTGGTTGACAAACAGCATAATAGATAGTATTATTATACTATGCATTATGAGATTACACCTTTATTTTCAACTCCTTTACTAAAGTCACATATTGGACCATTAGATCCAATTACACTTGCATGGCTCAAGCGATTAGACTATCCGGATAGTTCAGTTGCTCAATATGGCAACGAAGATCACTTACCGCAGTCAGAGCGAGGATTTGATGTCCTTAACCAGCCAAAATTATTAAACCTACAAACACTAATCAAACGTGCAGTAGATCATTTTGCTTATACAGTATTAGATGTTATTGATGAAGTAGAATTTAGACTTACAACTAGTTGGATTAATAAAATGGATGTAGGCAGTGATATAGAGTTACACAATCATGCTAACGCTGTGATTAGCGGAGTTTATTATCCTGATGTTGGACCGCAGAGTAACGGTCTTACGTTTAAGAAAAATAAGCAACATTTAAACAGTTTTCCAGAACATGTACGTCCAGATACAAAGCAAAACTGGAGTCAATATACTTCTGGAGAATGGACTGTACAACCTGTAACAGGCGATGTATTAATTTTTCCTAGCCACTTAGAGCATATAGTTGCTAAGAGTTTAGATAAACAAGATAGATACAGTTTGGCTTTTAATTACTTTCCAAAAGGATCAATAGGACAAAATTCAGTTAGGACAAATATATGAAATATCAAACAACTCCTTTATTCTCCATACCTTTATTTTATGCAAATATTGGAACTGTAGATCCTACAACAATGGCATGGGTAGAAAAACTAGAATATCCTGATGAAGCGGCAGGGCATGAACATACTGCGGACAAGTATATTTTAAATAAACCTAAATTATCAGGACTAAAAACTCAAATACAAGAAGCATGTAACGTTTTTGTAAAAGAAGAATTAAAAGTTAATGATGATGTTGTATTTGAATTACAAAATAGTTGGATCAACAAACATTCAAAAGATGAAAGTAATAGTTTACACTGGCATAGTAATGCAATGTTAAGTGGAGTATATTATATTCAAAATGAGCCAGATGCTGGAGATATTGTTTTTAACAAATCACATTTATATACAAACTTATTTCATGATACTGTAAAGGTAAGTTATTCAGAACCAACACAATATAGTGCAAATGAGTTTTATATTAGTCCTAGATCAGGAGACATAGTTATGTTTCCAAGCCATTTAGAACATCACGTAACCCCAAATCTAACAACAACACCACGTTACAGTTTAGCATTTAATTTTTTTGCTAGGGGAACTGTAGGCGGCGGTACTTCGGAACTTAAAATATGATTATTGGAATATGTGGCCTGATAGGCTGTGGTAAAGGTACAGTAGGAGATATCTTAGTTGAGAATCACGGATTTACAAAACTAAGTTTTGCTGATAAATTAAAAGATGGTGTAGCAACAGTATTCAATTGGGATCGAGATATGCTAGAAGGCGATACCGTAGAAAGTAGAGAGTGGCGAGAAACACAAGACAAATTTTGGACTAGAGAAACAGGGCGTACTATTACCCCTAGATTAGTATTACAAGAGTTTGGTACAGATTGTATGCGACACGGATTTGATAATGGTATTTGGGTAAGTTTAGTAAAACAAGAACTAGTTAAATATCCCAATAAAAATTTTGTTATACCTGATGTAAGATTTCCTAATGAAGCAAATATGATTAAAAGTATACACGGCGAAGTATGGCGTGTAAAACGTGGACAAGATCCTGTATGGATGCGTATGTATGAAGATATTGGTGTTGAACCTAAAGATGTACACGAGTCTGAATGGCGATGGGCAAAAGTTGATTTTAACAATGTTATATATAACGACTTAGGTATTGATGAACTTAAAAGTCAGGTAAAAGGTCTCCTTGCTTCCAACGAACACCTTGTTTCTGCATAATACGTTGACAATTGGCACATATAGTTTTTAAGTTCATTACTGAGCAGTTTTCTAAATTTCCATCTACATGATATACATCAAATTGTTCTTGATGTTTGCTTTTATAATTACATTTTTCACAATGGTCTTTTTTGACATAACCACGTTGATGCCATTTAGGTACGCCATGCTTAGAACCATTACGTAAACATGTTTCGCACTTCTTACGATAATAGATTTTACCGGCTTTTTTATAGTTTATAGCCGCAGGTCTTAGTTTACAATCGCATAAAGGTCTCATAACGTATTTACCTCACCTTTTTGGTCCCTTTATCTGGTGCTATTATAAGCATTTTAATTCTAATTCATATAAATACTACGAACACTTTTATTAAGGAGAAACACAATGGCATTATCATCACCAGGTGTTGAGGTTAAAGTAATTGACGAGAGTTTTTACACGCCCAGCGAACCAGGCACCGTACCAATGATATTTGTTGCTACCGCACAAAATAAACAAAACGGCGGTGGAACTGGTACAGCACCAGGGACAACAGCGGCAAATGCAGGTAAACCTTTCTTGGTTACCTCACAAAGAGATTTAGTAGAAACATTCGGCGAACCATCATTTTATACGGATTCAAACAACAATCCGATACATGGAGGTGAACTTAATGAATATGGATTACAAGCGGCTTACTCATTATTAGGCGTAAGCAATAGAGCATATGTTGTTAGAGCAGGAATTGATCTTGCAGGATTGACAGCAAGTGCAGACGCTCCAACTAGTGCTCCAGCAAATGGAACATATTGGGTAGATACAGCAAACACTATCTACGGTGTGTCTGAATGGAATTCAGCGGCAGTAACTACAACTGGCGGACAGTCATTTAGTTACAAAGCCCCAACAATTATTACTGACGTAACAAAACTAGTTGGCGGTGTAGCAACAGGTGTACCTAAAACATCAGTAGGTGCAGTTGGTGATTATGCTATCACAGCGGCAAGTACACTACACAAACTATACTACAAAAATGAAAGTGGTACTTGGGTTGAAGTAGGAACTGGCGCATGGAAAGCAAGTTGGTCTACAGTATCAGGTACTGCTGGCGCAACAACAACTTCAGGGTTGAACTTTACTATTAACAGTACAACAGTAACAGCAAACGCAACATCTGCAACAGCATTAGCAGGAGTAATTAACGGCTTGAGTATTTCAGGCGTAACTGCAACAGTTGAAGCGGCTAACGATATATTAAGATTACACTCAACAGGTGTTAACATTGTGATAGCAGAAGGCACAGGCGCTATGGGCGACATGGGTCTTTCAGCAGGAACATATGCGGCACCGGCGTTGAATATTGCCCCTCATACAAGTGTTCCCGAGTTTGGTTCAGGCGATACAACTCCACGCCCATCAGGAAGTATTTGGGTAAAAACTACTTCACCAAACAAAGGTGCTAAGTGGGCTATCAAAGCATGGAATAGTGCTACATCATTATGGGACACAAAAGATGTTTCAATTTTTAGTACACCCCAAGCGGCTTTAGCAACTCTTGATAAAACAGGCGGCGGTGCTAATTTAGCAATGAGTTCACTTTTCGTTAAATCAAATGATGCAGAAGCAAGTGACTTAGTTGCTAACTTCAAAGTGTACAAACGTAATGCAACTGGTGCAACATCAATTACATCAAGTGCAATTACTACACAAGCATCAAGTGGTTCAATTTCATTTACACTACAAGAGTCAATTGTTGGTAGTGCAACACTAGCAAGTGCAGTAACCATTACTGGAACAGCAGGTGGCGCGGCAACTGATGCAGACGTAATTGCAGGTGCAATTAATAATGCGGCAATGACAAATGTAAGTGCAAGTGTTGACAGTTCAAACAGAGTTGTAATTTCACACTCAAAAGGTGGCGAGATTAGAATTAAAGACACAAGCGGACATTTAGCAGAAATTGGTTTTAGTACAGCAAACACTACAAACTTATATGTGGCACCAGCAGGAGATACTGCTAGTGACTTTGTTGCTTCAAATTGGAAAGTGTTAACTGCAACTAACGGAGCAACTGCTCCAACAGCATTAGCAACAGATGGTACATTATGGTACAATTCGGTTGTTGATGAAGCAGACATTATGGTACATAATGGTACAACTTGGGTAGGATATTTAGATTCAACAAGTCCGTATTACAGTGCTAGTGCAGGTGATCAAACTGATCCAGCAGGACCAATTGTAAGTGCTACTGAACCTTTAGCGGCAACAGGACAATCAGATGGAACTGGTCTTAAAGATGGTGACATTTGGATTAACACTACAAACATTGGTAAGTATCCAGAGATTTATCGCTGGTCACATGCTAAACAACTTTGGGTGTTACTAGATTCAAGTGATCAAACAACACAAGACGGTGTACTGTTTGGAGATGCACGTTGGTCAACAGCAGGTGCTAACAGTAAAGAAGCAACTATTGCTGACTTACTAGCAAGCAACTTCTTAGACTTTGATGCTCCAGACCCAGCACTATATCCAAAAGGTATGATATTGTTTAATACACGTAGAAGTGGTTTTAACGTTAAGAAATTTGTACGCAATGCAATTGATACAAATGCAAATAACGATAGAATGGGTGTTTCAGTACCAATGTCAAGTTACTATCCACACAGATGGAAAACTGAGTCAGCAAATAATGCAGACGGTTCAGGTAAGTTTGGTCAATCGGCGCAGAGAGCAGTTGTTGTACAAGCAATGCAAGCAATGATTAACAGCAACCAAGATATTAGAGATGATGAGTCCAGAATCTTTAACTTACTGGCGGCACCAGGATATCCAGAACTAATCGGTGAAATGATTACACTAAATTTTGACAGAGGCTTAACAGCATTTGTTGTAGGTGATTCACCAGCAACACTAGATTCAAGTGCTACATCAATTAACGAATGGGGCACAAACGTTGCTCTTGCAGTTGAAGATAATGCAGACGGTCTAGTAAGTAGGGATGAATACTTAGGTGTTTATTATCCATGGGGATTCACAAGTGATAATGCAGGCAACAACGTTGTTGTTCCGCCAAGTCACATGATGCTACGAACTATTGCACTAAGCGATCAAGTTTCGTTTCCATGGTTTGCTCCAGCAGGTACAAGACGTGGTGGAATTACTAACGCAACAGCAACAGGGTATATTGATAGTGAAGGCGAATTTACTTCAATTGCACTAAACGAAGGACAACGTGATACGTTGTTTGGTATTAGTGTAAATCCAATTACGTTTATTACAGGTGCAGGACTTGTTTGTTTTGGTCAGAAAACTAGAGCAAAAAATGCAAGTGCATTAGATAGAGTAAACGTAGCAAGACTTGTTATATACATGCGTAGCCAACTTAATAAACTTGCTAAGCCTTATATCTTTGAGCCAAATGATAAAATCACACGTGATGAGATCAAAAATGCGGCAGAAAGTTTAATGCTTGAGTTAGTTGGTAGTAGAGCACTATATGACTACATTGTAGTATGTGATGAATCTAACAATACTCCTAGTAGAATTGATAGAAACGAACTATACTTAGACATTGCAATTGAACCAGTTAAGGCAGTAGAATTTATTTACATTCCATTACGCCTTAAGAATACAGGGGAAATTGCAGGATTATAATTCATAAAATGAGCCCCTGAAATATGGGGCTCGTTAATGATAAATACTTGTAACAGGAGCAAACAGATATGGCAATTTCAACACTCTCAAAAATTACAGTACCACTAGCGAGCGACGCGAGTTCATCAACACAAGGTTTGTTGATGCCAAAACTACAGTATCGTTTTAGAGTGACACTTGAGAACTTTGGTGTAAGCACACCAACAACAGAACTAACAAAACAGGTAATTGATGTAACACGCCCTACAGTAAACTTTGAGGAATTAGAAATTCCAGTTTACAACAGTAGAGCATACCTAGCAGGAAGACCTACTTGGGAACCAATTACATTAAACTTAAGAGAAGACGTTAACAACAGTGTACAAAAACTAGTTGGCGAACAACTTCAGAAACAATTTGACTTTTTCGAACAGTCAAGTGCGGCATCAGGTATTGATTACAAATACACAACACGTATTGAAATCTTAGATGGTGGTAATGGTGCAAACACACCAAATGTACTAGAAACATTCGAGTTATACGGTTGCTTTATCCAAAATGCAAACTATAACACACTAGCATATAGTTCAAATGAACCAGTAACTATTTCATTAGCAATGCGTTACGACAATGCTATCCAAACACCAGTTGGTGAAGGAATTGGAACAGCAGTAGGTAGAACTATTAACAGTCTAGTAACAGGCGGCGGCGGAATATAGTAAAGCCGTAATATTGCCATAGTATTGAAAAAGAGGGTGGCTTAGGTCACCCTTTTTTATTTTATACGCACTTTTCTTTTAAGGATAAATATTTACATGGCCAACATACTTAACGGATTCTTAAATAATGTTTTACAGGGTGCAACAAATCCTGGTGGTAATTTAAAAGATTATCAACATGCCGCAAGACTATTTACAGACGATGGCATGCGTCTTGCTCCCAAGACTAAATTCCTTTATCATTGTGTCTTTGAATTAAGTCCTGAAGCACAAAAAGTTATACCCCAGTTAGATCAAAGACATAAACAAGAAATCAATATGCTTGTTAAGTCAGCAGATTTACCTAAGTTTAGTATTCAAACTTCAACTAAAAATATGTATAATCGTAAAAAGAATTTACAAACTAGTATTGAATATGATCCAGTGAACATTACATTCCATGATGATAATATGGGATTAACTACAACATTGATGGAAGCATATTATAGATATTATTTTAGAGATGGAAATTATAACGATGATGGTATTAATCCTCCTTATAATCCTCGTAACACATATACAGATCCAATTTCACAAAATTATAGATATGGTTTAGACAATGATCATAAAACACCTTTCTTTAATAAAATTACAATTTACCAAATGGCTAGACACGAATATCTAGGGTATACATTAGTTAATCCTATGATTACAGGTCTAACACATGATCAAATGGATAGCATGGATAATGCTACACCTTCTCAAAATCAAATAAGCATTGCATATGAAGCAGTATATTATAGTAGAGGTGCAACAGGCGAAAACAGTCCAAAAGGATTTGCTACAACACACTATGATAAAACACCTAGTCCATTAGGTCTTGCTGGCGGAGGCACTAGTAGTTTATTCGGTGGTGGTGGAGTACTTGGTGGTATTAGTAGTGTACTTGGTGATATTGCAGGCGGCCAATTTAATCTTGGTACAGCATTAACTGCATTTAACACATTTAAAAATGCAAAATCATTATCAAAAGAAGGCTTACGTGAAGAAGGGTTTAATATTTTAAAAAGTACAATTACAAATATAGGAAGAGAAAATGTAGGTGGACTTAGTAATATTAGTATTCCTAAATCATCAGGCAATGGTGGTAATACATCGATAACAAATACAAATGGCGGAGCAGTTGATACTGGTGCATTAATATATGGACAAAGAGTAAACCAGGCATCAGGCAATTCTACTGCCGGAACTACATTACAATCACAAAGAAATGGACCAAGATGAGTAGTACAGTTAAAATAGAACCAGTTGATAGTTCAGCAGAAATGAAAGAGTTTTTTAACAAATATTTTGTAGATCCAATATCGTATAATGCTACACAAGTTGATTCAGTTGTAGGATTTTTTCTTAAAAGAGGTTTTGAAGAAACATCAGCAACAGGTGTTGCAACAGTACTTTTACAACAAGCAAAAATTGATAATGTTAATGTGTTTACATTGCTTGATACACTAAAAGGATTAACCGATGTACAAATTAGTAGTTTGGTTGGAGAAATTGTAAACTATAATAGATCTAAAGTTAGTGTAATAGGATTTAAAATAACCGACATTGTTACAAAACAAGAATCACGTAATATAGTGGTATAGATCCATGGGACGCTTTGCTCAGGGAAAATATAATCTAAAGAATCCAGACAAGTATATAGGTAATAGAACTCCTACTTATAGAAG
>Ga0209535_1000560_pt1 | contig 26359 bp, 46 predicted proteins | sample LinPmetageLP28_FD_184041 | JGI IMG/M metagenome (GOLD analysis project Ga0209535, IMG submission 184041) | Marine viral communities from the Pacific Ocean - LP-28 (SPAdes) (version 2) | ecosystem: Environmental > Aquatic > Marine > Oceanic | place: Pacific Ocean | collected 2009-08-22
TAGTATCATTAATCTCATCAAGTAATCCCTTGTATTTAAGTGCAGACTTCTTATTGATGATGTATTCTCCACCTTCCATTTCATATCCAGATCGACCCCTTACTGTAAACGGAACGCCTCCCTCCTCGTGAGAAGGCCCTTCAACCACTCCACCTTCCGCAAATGTTCTTGGTATAAATTGTCTTTTACCTATTGCGCTTATCTGAGAGACATAAGCAGTAGTGGCTAAAGCTCCAGTGATTGCAGCCATAATTGCTATTTTTGCAGGATTTCCTTGCTTGTCCTTAACAATAAGATTTGGGACAATACTGGCTAAGGATAACAAGAAATCAGATGTTGCTTGTTGTTTATCTCTTTTGTTTTCTTGATCAAAAATGCTTTTATCTATTGCGTTTAACCTTTGGACTTCATTCTTTTTAATTTGCTCAAGCCTAGAAGAATACTCTTCTTGTGATATAAGTTGAGACTCAAGTTGAGCTTTTAATACATCCTCTTCAAATGATGATCTTTCTGAAACTGCATCTTTCTGAGCGTTTAAACTATTTATAGTATTGTCAAAAGAAACCTTATTAAAATTATCAATAGCATCAAGAGCAGTTCTTGTAGCATCAACAAATGTATCTTTAAAAATATCTTTAAGCTGATCATTAATGCTTTGAATCTTATCTCCAGATAACTCTACGGCTTCAATTTGCTTGTTTAATATATTTTCAGCGGCTTTACCAACAGCGGTAGTTGTATCAAGTTGAGCTATAATTCCTTTTAGTATAGCAATCTGTTCATCTTTAAGTTTTTGTTGCGATTTTGCAAAAGATGCTGTAGTTATTTCGTTTCTTTTATATTCTTTCTTTAAGTTTTTTAATTTTTCTATATATAGATCTGTAGATGTTGCAGCATCGTCAACTAAATTTGTTATTTTTTTAAATGCTGGCGATTCGTTAAGCTCATCATTTACATCATTTATATTCTGTTCTACAACATCTAAATTATCTCCAACCTTCTGAAATATTAAACCTAGTTTCGCTATTTCTTCTGTATCAAAACCTTGACGTGTAAGTTCTTCTTGAAATTCTTGTTGCTTTTTAAGAACACCTGTACTAAGTTCACCTATTTCAAAAAGACGATTTTTCCTTTTTAGATCGTGTTTAGCTAAAGCTATTGCTATAGAATCCTCTCTTGTTTTTCTTGCATTAGCAATATCTTCTTCGTTAGTAATTCCTTCTGTCTGTAAATCAAATAGTTTGTTTGCTCTATCAATTGCTGAATTTGTTAACTTTTCATCGTCATCTAACCTATCCTGAATTGCTTTTTTTCTAAATTCAAATTCTCTTGCGGCAGCTTTTGCTTCACGAAATGTTGCCTTTAACCTTTTATCTCTCTCTTCACCATATTTAGCATTAATTTCATTAACTCTATTTAGTTCAGCATCATACTGCAAGAGCCTGACCTTTTGATCTTCTACTGCTTGCTTTGCGTTTTTTAATCCCTCTTTCTGTTCCTTAGTTATAAACTTATATTGATTAACCTCTTGTTGTAATTGAAGTTTTATTGCAGTATGATCACCTTGAAGGTCTTCTAATATTTTGAGTTGTTCCTTTCTATCTTGCTTGATGCTGTCACTCAGGGCTAGTCTTTGCTTTTCTTGATTAATTCCCTCTGCTTCTTTTTTATTTATTTTATCAATGTCATCTGAATATATTTTATTTACTTCATTTCTTAATATTTGTTGATTTGTTGCTTTTTCAGTTTGAAAAGTATCTTCAGCTATTGCTTTTTTTACGCCTTGTATTGCCTTAGAAACCTTTTTTAGATCTTTAAATGATCCAACATAATCTCTCGCGGCAAGACCTGCATTATATAAAGATACACCTTGCTCGTTCAAGGTTGCTTTAATAGACTTTCTAAAATCTTCTGAACTACGACTTGAATTAGCTATATTAATTAACAATTCTTCAGCTTCTTGTTTAGTAATTCCTAAAATTTGACTAAGGTCTTCATAAGCTTCTTGAAGGTCTTCAGAGGAGGTTACACCAGCTTCAGAAAGTAATTTAAATGCTGCTGTCGCAGGCGTTACTGATTTATTGATAACGTCATCGAGTGCCTTCTTATATTTTTCAATACCATCTGTTTTTGAGAAAACTTGATTTAAAGTTATTTGAGTACGCAAAAGACTTTCTGAGTTTTTATCTAATAAACCAATACTATTTAATAAAACTTCATTGTCAGCTATTGCTGTACCAACTGTTAACTGAAGATTTTCATATACAGCCTTCAATACATCAGCCTGTGCCGCTGTAGTTTTCATTTGAGCAGCTTCAGCAACACGAGCTTGAGTAAGCGCATTTGTAACTGACACAGACTCTTTAAGTATCTCTATATTATCTAACAACACTGCAAACTGACCTGCGGAGCGAATTCCAACAAGCTCTACAGATTCTGCTAGTGATATATTTTTATCTGCTAATTCTTCAAGAGTCTCTATTAAAGGCTTGCCTGACTCCTTTATTTTTATGAATATATTACGTAAGCCAGTACCAATCTTTGATGCTGTGAATCCATTATCAGCAAGTACCTTCATAAATGCCGATGTATCGGCTAATGTAAGACCTACTTGAGATGCAAGTGGACCAACATATTGTAATGCAGTACCAAGAGAACTTAATGAAAGCGCACTTGTATTAATAGCATCTGCAAAAATAGCGGCAGTAACGACTGTATCATTTGAAGCTATTCCAAATTGATTATTGGTTTTTAAAATTGCCTCACCAACAACAGCAATATCCCCTCCAACAGCCTGTGCTGCGGTGGCAATTGGACGAAGTAAATCTGGAATCTCTTCTGATGTAGCTCCAAGCTTACCAAGAGAGACAGCAAGGTCTGCAATCTCTGTAGCTGTAAATCTAGTCTCAACGGCAGTTGTTTTAATAGCTTGAGATATGTTATTCATATCTTCAGCAGTGGAACTTGTTACTGCTTGAACCTTACCAAGAGTATCTTCAAACTGAACAAAAGTTTTAACTGAGCCGATAACCAGTTCTCTAAATGCAGAAATTACAAGATTTAAAGCTTGGTATGCTAAGAAGAACTTCCCTACTGTTACAATAGTCTTTAAGAAACTACTTGTCATACTAGCTAGACCGCTAGTAGTGTTTTTTGTAGTTGCATTGTATTTAGTTAACGCACCCCTAGAATCATCAATAGATTTCTTATGTCTCTTATTTGTAGCGTTTAGCTTATTTGTAGAGGCTATAAGATTTTCTTTTGCTGTCTTAGCACTCTTCTCTGTCTGTATGAGTTTCCTTTCTGCTAATTCATACTCAACAGTTCCTTTCTTCAGCTTTGCTAACTCTATACGTAGTTTCGCAATCTGTTTTGAATAATCTAATACCTCTTGGGCTAGTTTTGAAGTGTTTGAAGCCATTACCTATAAAATATTTGACTTTTAATGCCTGAATACAGTTTATCGCTCAAATAATCTACAAAGCTTTTAGTTGCTCTGTTTATAGATGAAGTTATATTACTTCTTGTAAATGTTATGAATCTACTTCTATTTTCTAAACGACCATTGTTTTTTTGAGATCTAAATATTGCGTGTGCAACTCTTTTAACTTTTTCTGGATCTGATGTATCTATTTGAGTTTTCCAATTTGATTTTTTTCCCATTATCCATTCAACAAGAGCATCTATACCTTTTCTTTTGCTTTTGTGTGGGATGTCACTATAAGGTACTTCATCAAGAAACTTTGCATATGTGCCTTGTCGTCCTTCTTTACCCGTTTGTTGAAAGTTAAACCTAAACTCAACAGTTGCTTTGTAAAGAATAAGTCCAGGTTCAAATTTTGTATTGGTAATTTTTACTGATTTATCAAAACTCATCTTTTCTATAATATTCTGTAAGTTACCTGAAGCATATTGATTTTTATTTTTTAAAGTAGCAATCATACGCTTTTTTACAGTTCCAACTTTTAATTCTTTAATAACTAATTGCCTTAACTTTTCTATTTGCTGATGCTGCTCTTTCTCTGTCATAATTCACGCACTAGTGATCCACCGCAACGCTTACATCTTTTATTTTCTACATCGCCACCACATTCAATGCAACGATATTTCTTAACTACCTCTTTCTTAACTACTTGCTTTTTAACTACAACTTTCTTAACTGGGGCTTTCTTTACCTTTGGTTCAGAAACTACCTTTTCGGCTTTAGGTGTTTGTGGGCTTGATGGTTTTTTTTTACGTGCCATAATTTATATTTTTAAGGAGCAACTGGTCCTGTAGACATACTTGTAGCTGTGTCTGTACCCTCTGTGTTTGTTTCTGTCTGTATTACTCTTAAATACCTTCCACTATCCTGAGAAACAATAGTATAAGTAGAACTTGTTCCTACACTAATATCAACCCAAGGATCGAGTCCATTTTGACTCGACTGCCACTGCCAAGTGGTTTGTGGAATTGGTATACCATACTTTAGAGTTGTTGCTGTAGCCGTAAGTGTTTCTCCGACTTCTACTGTACCTGTAAAGGTTGGTAATCCGTTTAGAATTGGAGCTACTGGATGTGCAATTGAATTATTATATCCTTTACGAGAAAAGTTTACTCCAAAGTCGCAATAGGCTACTGTAATCACATAATCGTCTGAATCGTTAATGCTTACCACCTCAATGTCTTCAAACTCTACATCGTTATCTTTCTGAAGTAGATAGTCTTGATACTGACCGATAACAAAGATGTTCTCTTCTGTAGAGACAAGCCTTGCCCTAGAATCATCAGCAATTGTCTTATCCATAATGATAAGGGAGAAGTTAAGTCGTAAAGTGGGGCTGTTTAGCTCACGAGATATGTTAGAACTAGAAACAACTAGTTGCATACTTCGATACTTAAAATCAACGCTACCAATTTCTTCTTCTGACCCTAATACGCCAAACTCCGAAATCATACGGTGGCGCTCAGCAAATGCTGATGTAGAATCATAAAGTTGAAGCAAATTGTTCATACTCTGTTTTTTTAATTTACAAATTAACGTCTAATAGATGCTCGCTGACGAGATTCTTCAGCTCGCGCTCTAGCATTATCTAAAATCAATTTCTGAGACAGGAAAGATAATTCTACCATAGCAACACTCATCTTTATCTCATAAATTTCATTAAAACGCCTTATATCTTCCTGAGCAAGTTGTCTAACTATCTTATACCAAAACCACTGATTATTAAATGTCTCATCATCTATAAGCCCATTGTCTTTATCTTCATCCTCTTGCTCTTCTTCCTCTTCTTCTGATTTTTCAACCTTACTATATAGCACTCCACTAAACTTGGTGAAAAGTACAAAATCTCTATTGAACATCATTGATGATATTACAGAATTTATATCTCGTACATCTTCCTCTAAAATTTCATTTAATATTCTTTCTTCCTCTTCAGGATTGTCATTGCTATAGTCCTTTTCGGTTTTTGGTCGTATAATTAATGCTGCCACAATATCATCTCTTGTGTTTTCAGATTTAAGTTGCGATTCAAGTAGAATAAACTGACCTAAATTCATATTTAAAATATTGGTGTATAGGTTATACTTATCACCCATCTTTTTAACCCTGTCAGGTTCTGGACTCTTACTTAACGGATATACATCTTTCCTTGAGTCCATAATCTCAAGTCTTGTCTTCAAACTTGATTTCTCAATGTACTCATCGTAGCGACCCTCATCACTAGCCTCCCTAAGTTCTAGGTGAGTCTTAAATCTCATAAAAACATTGTTACGCCTCCATCTTGCTCTTCTTTTGCGCAATAAGCACAAATAGCTAAACTCATAACCATATCATCGTGTTTGCCTTCTGTATTTGAAAATTGCAAGTTCCCAGTTATTGGATTACGCTTACTTTTAAAATCATACAATTCCTTTACAAGCTCATCGTTATCAGGAATCTTAATTACCTTATCCTCAAATAACTTTATAAGTGTTTTTATGATCTCAGGCTTAGACTGAGCCGTTGTGTGAAAAGGTATAATCTTATACACTTCGTCATCGTCAGTAATTTCTTCAAATAACAAATCATTATTATTTAATTCAAAATATGCAGCGGCAAGCTTTTGATCGTGCTTAAAATAGAAATCTATTATCCTCTTTTTGAAAGTTACTGATGTTAGTCCGTCACTCTTGTAATGAAACCTATCTATGTCAATAACTTCATACCTTTCATTCATAGCTGTTAGGACTGTCCAGTCTTGCGCAACACCAATATCCATTCCGATATATATTCTCTCGTATTCCTCAAGATCTTTCTTGTACACAGAATCCTCAATATTTGAAAATAGCGCATCAGCACTTATGGGTCGACAAAGAAACTCCTGGTCAAATTGAGACTTTGTCATATTTTTCCTAATCCCCAACACTGTCTTTAACACATTTGGATCATCTAAGTCTAAATACGTTCTCTTTATAGATATAATATCTTTTTTGTTTTCTTTAAGTATACCACGTTGATACCATTCCCAGTACCAGTTCTTACCATTAAAGGTGCTAGACATTACAACCCTACCGCTAGTTCTAGTTACCATAGGAAGCAAAACTTCATTAATAAAGTCAATCTTCATAAAGGCCGCTTCGTCAATATATATAAAATCTAAAGTCGCGCCACGTAAATTGTCTCCAGAGTCCGCGGACCTAAATTTAACAAAACTCCCATTATGGAAATACATCTCATTATTCTTCCTGTCAAATCTCTTGACAAGTTGCTGAAACAAATCTTGATGGTTTATAAATGCAGCCTCTACATCTTTCATAACCTTATTTGCCTGGTCCTGAATAGGACTTACCCAAAACATCCTTGTTCTAGGTTTATTTAAACCACGCATAACAGCATCGTTCATCATCATAAAGGTCTTACCTGTTTGCCTTCCTGCCACAATTAGCGTAACAAATGGCTTGTCATTATGTATGACCTTCAAGAAGTCTTTTTGCGGTTGAGATGGATTATATAAGTTAATCTCCATAGTCTACATCTATGTATTGATCACTATCGTCTTCGGGTTGTTTGGTAAGGTCAATCGTAGCCTTAACATCAATCTTGGTTTGTTGGATTTTTACAGGGGCCTTATATCCCTGCATATCATTTATAATCTTAATGGTCTCCATTGCCGTTTTATTGTCCCCATTAATAAAAGCCTCGTCACGCATCTTTACAAGTAGATCTAGGTTACTACCCTTAGCTACTTCTATTCTCTCCTCAGAGAGCCTTACAACGTCCCTCAGTGCCAAATGAAATGCTGTACCGTAGTTTGACTTGTCGCGGTAATAACTAGTGTAGTTTAGTTCCTTTGCAATCTTGCCTTGGTTATTAATCCCTTCCTCACGTATCTTATTTAGAAATTCCTCCTGCATAGCTGTGATACCAGAACCCATCCCCTTAACTACCACTCCTTCCTTATTTCTTCTTGAGGCCATATGCTGGTTGTTTATCTAAAATATATCTATCTTGAAAAACCAAAGAATCGAACTTCGGCTCATACTCGTGGTGGTAATATTTAAATAGATTACTCCTTACTCTCATAATGCAACTACCACACATCGTGTTTACATTTTCTACTTTACTAATGATCTTACTAACACCAAACAAGCTGTTGTGCATCGCAAACATCTCACGCTTTAACTCACCCTTCGGAAAGGATGTCTTCAGTATAGCTATCAATAACTCTTCTAATCCCATACTCAAAGATACAAGTGAATCATCATTCATCAAAATCCTTCACTACACATAAAAACAACACCATCAATATATATATGGCCCTATATATATTAATATTAGTAATACCCTTACAGGGTATTACCTATATATAGTTACCTATATATAGTTACCTATATATATTAATATAACTATATATATACAAAATATACATATGTATATGCAAACCAAGTTATCAACTTATTTAATGTTTACCGCTAACAACATTCACCAAACACCAATTCCCCCCGGACAGAGTAGCTTACCCACCGTTTTGGGGTTTATTTTGTCGGTCATAGGGTAAAAAAATATTTTTTAACGCTGTAGGGCCAGGTTTTAAAGGGGTTTACAAAAAATTAATAAAAAAGTACGGGAAAAATTTGGTAGGGCGTAACTAATATCGTATCATTGTCGAGTAAATCAAAAGAATCACAAAACTATGAATGTAAAAGAATTACTCCAATCCACAACAGAGCCAATGCCAAAAGGTACACTCTATGAAATAATAAAAGCCAAAAGAATAGAGAAAGAAAGGCTTGTCTCTATAGAAGAGATGGATTCTTTAGATGAAGAGATTAAAAACATAAAAAAAGAATTTGGAAACTTGAAAAACTTTTTTAATATTTTAAATAACTCAAATAAATAAGATTATGGATTTCGAAGATTATTCAATTAAAGAGCAAAAGCAAATAATGCACAATGAGATTTTGGGTATGTTGCACCTTGTAGAAACTGAGCGAAAAGGAGACAGCTATGAAATACTAGACGAAATTTATTGGGTGCTTAGAAATAATGAGATTAACAACAGAAAAAAATCACAATTATGAAAGCTAAAATCGAAAATGGTATTATTCTTTTTATGGGGTTTAGTGCCATAATATTGGGGTGTATTGCATTTCTTGCAATTGCTTCTGTTTTTGTTCGTGGAGGGGCTTATATAGATTCTCTTTTATTTTAATATTAAATTTTTAAGCTATGATGAAATACAATTTTTTAAATTCTGAATCAATGGATTCGATACAAGAGGAACTCTTGCAACATATTGAAGATAATATAAACAATTTTAATTCTGAGTATTCAGAAACAGATCTACATCACGTATTGTTCAATGAGGACTATTATTTAATCGGATATCATAAATGCGATCAGTGGTTAAAAAATCATAATGTTAGTGTGTTTGATGGCATTGCATTTGTGCAAGATTACGAACGTGATAATTTTGGAAATGATGCCGTAAAAATTTACGACAATGCCGAAACTTTAGTCAATATGATTGTTTTTATTATGGGAGAAAATGCCATTTATCAATATTTTAAAAATAAAAAATGTCTTGAGGAAATTTTCAACAACGATCCGTTCGGATTGCTAGACTAAAAGAATGCCCCTTCTGAAAAGAGGGGGTATTCTATTTACACGCATATGCACACATACACGCATTACGCTATTAACGCGCCTACGGAAAAATTCCTGCGGTTTTAAAATCAAAGAATTAAATAAATAAAAATAGATATGAAATCAATTAAACATCAAACATTCGAAATCCTTAGTTCAAATGAATTAAGAGTATTTAGCTATCAAGATTTACAAAGAGCTATTTGGATAGCTCAAGGAAATAAAACACCTTATAACAAAAGCAAAAGACAATACGGAACGAATATCCGAGATTGGATTTATGATGGTTTAATTCTACACGAAGGAAGAAACGAGTACAGCTTAACAGAATGCGGTTTGTACTTTGGCAAATTAGATAAATTAGAAGGTATAAAATACCTTAAAAGTCTAAGAAAAAGATTGTATAAAAAGCGTAAAGAAAATTCAGAACGAACACGAAATAATGAAAAATGGATATCTGAATACCGTTTAAAAGATTATAAAAATGATATGAGAAAAAATGTTTTAAAAGAGTGCAAAGGTGCAATAGAATACTTTTGGGTTGAGGGGATGATTAGTCAAATGAGATCCGATGAAAGACACTATACCAAAGTGCTATTAGATCAAGTCGCTAACATAGCAAATGTTAAACTTACCATTGAAAAACCCATTTGATTAATTTTTGTTTGATTCTGCCATTGGCTCTCTATGAGAATAGGGGGCTTTTGGTGGTAGAAACCAAATAATAATTTAAATTAAAATGAATAAAAATAATAAACTTGAATTTATCCCAATCAATATAAACACATATAAAGGTACTATACCAAAAGATTATGATTTTGTTGTCACCGAAAATGGTAATGTAAACGAAGCATATATATTATATGGTTTTGATGAAATTGGAGATTTTGATAATATATTAAATAATCCTATTTATGGGTTTTTAAATTAAAAAATATGTATTTAAGTAAATCGGGCGCAAACTTTTTAGAAAGTTCAAACGCTAAAAGACTAGAAAAAAACCGACTAAGATTAGCAAACATTGAAAAAGATGTGAGTTTATTTTATGAGAATTGTAAAAAAAATTCATTGAATCCTAAATGCCTTTGGCTGTATGAAAAAGAGCGAGAAAAAGAAAGTTTAAAAAGTGCAATTTTTAGGGCTGAATTTTGGCTAAAAAAAGAATGAAAATGTTAGAAGCTGCGGAATTTCTCGCGCCTGTTTCCATATAAATCCGTGAGTGTGTGCGTGTCAATGCTCCCCAGACACGGGACCACTTACGCGCTATTAACGCGAGTAGGGAAAAATTCCTAGAGTTCTTCAATAAGATTTTATCGATATTAACGTGTCCAGGAAAAATTCCTGGAAATTGTTATAAACAAGTTTTTTTGTTAAGAATTATTTGTATATCTTTATCAAAACCAAAACAAGTAAAAACAATAAGTAAAAATGGAAAGTAACTTAATTAAGTACCTACAGTACAGAATAGAAGCTCTAGAAAGGAATAATAAATTCCTCAATGAGCAATTGAATAGCTGTTTAACCCAATTAGACCTAGATAATGAATAAATTAAATGATTTAAAGTCAGAAATTCAAAAGAGTGGAAAGTTCTTTTCAGTACAATTCACCAAGAAGAATGGTGAGGAGCGATGCCTTCGTGGTCGCTTTGGAGTACATAAATTTGTAAAGGGTGGTGTAAGCACCTTAAAGAGTGAGAATTGGAACTTCTTTGACTTAGCTGACGGATACCGCAGCGTAAAACCAGAATCTATATCTGAAGTTGTATTTGATAAAAAGGTTTATTCTTTTGACTCATTATGAAGATTAATCAATTAGATCTTTTCTCAGGAATAGGAGGCTTTCACCTGGGCTTTGAAAAAGCAGGGTACCGCGTAAAGTCTTTTTTTTCTGAGATAGACAAACATTCAATCGCAGTTTATAAAAATAAATTTAAAAATAGTAAATATGTCGGATCAGTTAGAGATGTTCAAGGGAAACAATTACCCAAAATCGATTTGCTCACCTGCGGAAGTCCTTGTCAAGATTTCTCAGTTTCTAACGCAAATAGAACAGGTATGGCAGGGAAAAGATCAAGCCTTATCCTTGAAGCAATTCGACTCATTGGGGAATGCAGACCAAGAGTTTTTATATGGGAGAATGTTAAAGGAACTTTCTCCTCCAACTCTGGCGAAGATTTTGCGGCAATCCTCCAAGCGTTTACCAACATTGGGGGCTATAGACTTGAATGGCAATTGCTTAATACATCGTGGTTTTCAAGAACTCCCCAAAACCGAGAACGCATATACCTTGTCGGATATTCTACAACCACCAAGCGAAATTGGAGAGGAGTTTTTCCTGTCGGAAAAATCTCAGAAAAGAATATTAACATACCGCGACAACAAGGAAATACCTGTACCCTTACACAAAGATACGGACAAGCAAACGGAAACGGATCGTACATTACTGAACGTAAACAGTATGCACAAGAAACAAATTTAAGGATACGAAGACTAACTCCAATAGAATGTGAAAGGTTACAAGGGTTTCCAGATAACCATACAGAATATGGTGATTATGATGGAGAATTGATTAAAGTAAGCAACGCTCAAAGGTATAGGCAATGTGGTAATGCAGTCACAGTTGATGTAGTCCAGGCGTTAGCAGAGAAATGTAAAATATTGTTTAAATAATGGACTACTTTGAAGGAGTTTTATTTGGAGTAGGAATGTCAATAATTGTATTCGTTTGGATGATGGATTATAATGATAGAAAAAAATGATTAGAGACGAATATGAAATCCTCGCGTTTAACGACTTAAATATTGCTATGGGATACCTTCGTACCATTAACGAGGTATTAAACTCTCTAAGGGAAGATAAAAGCCCTCTACTGAGAGATGCTGAAGATGCATACATTGGATTAGCTATGTTTACAGAGAAGTACAAATATCGTTTGGATGATTTATCAGCTATCAAAGATCAGATTGGAAAAGCTAGAAGTAAGTACAGAACTTTATTGGCTGAGTTAGAAGAAAGTGATAAAAAAGTATTTGAACTTTCCAAACAACTTGAGAACTCCAGGGAACTATGTATAGAGCTTCAAGACGATAATGAAAAACTGAAAAGTATTGTAATGGAACTTAAAAATCAACTACAATAATTAATATATATATAGATAACCCCTTTAGGGGGTTATCATATAGATATATATAGGTAACTATATATATTAATAGTGAAAAAATAATTACATACCGAAAATAAATTAAATAACCTGCAAAAATGAAAGACGAAATAATCAATGCACTTTTACTCTCACGAGTTTGTGATGAAGCATCCGATAGGATTAATATGCCAATACGAGGCGAAAAAAGAGATAGGGATATTGTCTACTATAGGTCCGCTATAACAGTTTTATTTAGAGATGATTATAGAATGACCTATGAAGCCATTGGAAGTGAAATGGGTAAACATCACGCGACAGTAATTAATTCCTACAGGAAGGGTAAAGAATTTACTGAACTTAAATATAATGACTTCATTAACATATGTGAGGAAGTTAAATCAATAACATCATACTGTGAGATAACAATGGGTATGTCACATAAAGAAGTAGACTTTATCGTTGACCAGATGTACGATATGTTAGAGCAAAAATTAATTGAATCAGACATATCTAAAACAGGAGTTAAAATTGTTATCTACAATTTAATTAGAAAAATTAAAGAAAATATTTTGTAGTTTAGATTTTTGGTTTAACTTTGACTTATTAATAAACCCCTAAAATTAATTTAATTATGGCCGCTAAAACAGAAAGCAACATATATAAGAAGATTTTCGATCTTCAATCAGAAATAGGAGCGATTAGCAAGGATGCTAACAATCCTTTCTTTAGGTCAAAATACTTTGACATAAATTCATTAATAAAGCAACTTCATCCTTTATTGATTAAGTATGAACTTGTATTACTTCAACCTTGTGTTGATGGAACTGTTAAGAGTATCATATCTGATATGAATGGTGTCTCTATTGAATCATCATTGCAGTTACCTACAGGATTAGATGCTCAAAAGATTGGTTCAGCAATAACGTACTACAGAAGATATACTCTTGCATCACTACTTGGACTCCAGGCGGTAGATGATGATGGTAATAAAGCTTCTACCGCTGATGACAATTTAACAAAACCCAAAGACCCCTTAACAAAAGTTATAGTTGAAAAAATGAAGTTAGCTATGACTGAAGGTAAGGCGGATAAGGTTAGAGATGCTTTAAAAAAGTATGAGTTTACAAAAGAACAACTAAGTGAAATCGGTCTGTAATGTTTGAGTCTGATGATGAATATTACGCTGACAGGGAGTATCTAACGAACTCTTCGTTAAAGATGCTGCACAAGTCGCCAACCTTGTTTCATATGTGGCTCAATAAAAAGGGAGAGAACTTTAGCTCCACTGCTCTAGAAGTTGGAAAGGCGTTTCACGCCATTTCATTAGAAGACAAGGAAGTGTTTGTTGGATATGAAGGCACACGTAGAGGTAAGGAATATATGGCGTTCTGTGAAAATAATTCTGACAAAATAGTTTTGTCAAAGAAGGATGCAGATATGATTTATCGTATGAATGATAAATTAAGGAAATGTCCAGAAGCCTGTGATCTTCTATATAACGGAGGTAAGGCTGAAGTTCCTGCTTTAGGAGAATGGGATGGTATTAAGATTAAAGGCAAGGCTGACCTTGTGGTTGATGTTGATTTCTCTCCAGGTTTCCTTGTGGACGTTAAGACTACAGGGAGTGATCTCTCAGATTTTGCTCGCCAAGCACCTTATTTTGGATATCATCAACAGGCAGCAGTCTATACTAGGTTATTCGGAGTAAAAAGATTTTACTTTGTAGTAATAACTAAATCATTCCCTTATGAAGTAGGGATATACGAATGTTCACCAGAGTTTATAGCGCGTGGTGCTGAAAAAGCACAACAAGCTATAGATAAGTATAAACAATTATTTATTCAAAATGAGTTCAAACCCTACAACGCAACAGAGATTAAAATCCTTTGAAGACCTCACACGTTCTGTAATAGAACTAGGTTGTGAATATTCTATGGTTCATATTGATGAACTAATGGAAGGTTCTAAGAGAAAAGAAGTAACAAATTTACGTAGTGTTATCTGCGTAATACTACGTGACTACGGTTACACCTATCAATCGATCTCTGATATACTTGACGTTAATGTCAAGATATCGCATACCTACTTCCACTCACACGGAAACAGGATGGCAGACATTAAATACTCCAAGCTTTACACTCGTGTTAAAAATACGCTTACAGTAAGCTTAGGACGTTCGCAAGACGATCTCAAATCAGAGGTCAAGCAATTAAAAGTTTCAGTTTTACTATTAGAAGAAAGGCTGAATCATATTTATCAAATATTAACAACAGATTAAAATGGAACAACGTAAATATATAGCCCGTATAGACACAAAAGAAACTAAGTACGGAGAAATTATCAAAGTATCATTAGGGCCTAATGATTTCAAACTTCTCACTGATGAGAGAAATGAAAAAGGTTGGGTTATGTTTGATCTAAAGAAAACCAAAGATGGCGGATACTACGGTGAGATTGCACCAAAGTTCGTAAAGAAGCCGGAAGCAGCGAATACAATCAGTGACGACTTATTCTAATTAAAGCAGGGGGAGTAGTGTATTTATTCACGAAACCCCCACTTTAAATTATGGAAGATCGTAACATATATTATCATAAAGTAGAGTATTCCTGGTCTTTTAAGAAAGGTGGAGGAAAGATAAATCGTTACGTAAAAGGATATGCCATCTCAAAACACAATACAATTGAAGAGCTAAACCTTGATAATGTTAATTATGCTATAGCCGTCAAAAGATACGGCCTAGTTGGAAAAAAGTTTTTTGATTTTAAAATAACAAAAATATACAACAGTAAAGCTGTAGGAAAAGTAAACCAATAACCCCCAATTAAAATGAAGGATTTCATATATACCCTTGACAGGTTAGAAAGTCAACTGCGCAATATGCGTACAACAGGAGTGAAGAAAGGCGAGTGGGTCGGTTTTGATGCCCTGTTTGATAAGTTCTCTGTAAAGAGAGGTTCAACAACTTACATCTATGCTGGAGCGCACCAAGGTAAATCCCAATTTGCTTTTGAAATAATGATGAACCTTGCAGAATTTGAAGGTTGGAAGTGGGCAGTGTACACTCCAGAAACAGGAAGCCCAGCAGAAGTTTATGCCGAGTTAGCCTGGTGCTATCTTCGTAAGCCATTCCTTATTAATGATAAAATAAATGCTACTGACCTAGAGGCTGAGAAGGCTATGGCTTTCTTGAAGGAGCATTTTTATGTAATTGACTCTGGACTTAAAGACCTTACCATTGAGGGTTTTTATACCTCTGTGGATGAAATTGAATCTTCTGGTGTCAAGATCGATGGATGTTTAGTAGATCCCTTTACAGAAATTAAGACAGATGTAAACACAGGTGTGCGTGATGATATAGCTATTGGAAATATATTAACACGAGTGCGAAAGCACTCTAGTGATAAAGATTACCATACTATTGTTACGGTTCACACCAAGCACCAACAAGCAAAATATAAGAATGGAACACCTTATGTTGATGTACCAACTATGAACGATATTGCTGGAGGTATGCAGTGGTCCCGTAAGGGTATGATGATAGTAAATGTATGGAGATGTCCATACGGTTTAGAAGACGAGAAAGGCATTCCTTATGAGGCTAATCAAGTTAAGATTAGCATAGTTAAGGCAAAGCCTAAAGCTGTTGGAAATGTAGGTTCATTATATATGTACTACGATAAAGTGACTAACAGATACTATGTTGATGAGGGAGGTGGCAAAGGCTACTCTCACGCTCGTCATAAGGTAATAAAGCCAGTAGAACAGAAAAACCTTCAATTCTAATGAGAAATCAATTTATGAGAATCGCAATGGCTCAGTTAAAAGCCAAGATCAAATTTTACCCTCAGCGAGTAGCGGAGGCAGCACTGATGTACCGTAGGTGGATAGATAAAAAAAGATGAAAAAAAATACGAGTATTAAAAAACCAAGAGACAGAATGTTAAATGTGGGTCGCAGAACATTAATGTATGACAATCGATCATCATTACATAATAATATTATTACAAAATCAATACCTCGACCTCCGTTTAGAATCTCTGACGAATGTTTATTGATTGGTAAATATAAAGGTTATAAATTAGATGTTGTTGATATAGATTACCTTATATGGTTAAAAGAAAATGTTGAAATGAGTTCAGCACACAAGTCTATAATTAAAAACAAGATAGATGGAGAACACAAAGAAACTAAATAGAACAGTAGACCAATGGAGAAATAACTGGCTATACATTCTTTGTATGTACCTTGAGAACAATTATGAAAAAATTAAAGAAACAGAAGTCTTGTCTAACGAAAGAATACGGGTCAACAATGACGAATATAAAGTGGACATCAACGACTACACAGGGTGCGATGTCAATTATATATTCTTTAACGTATCTAACGGAAGGTTAGTAATTCAGAAAGAAGATCGTATGACAATTGAGAAGTTTGATGTTGAAATTGTTTAACGTATATTTATGATGTGAAAAAGAACTTTGGAATATCTGTACTGCGTGAGGCTATAAAATCTCGCGGATATACAATTCAAGAACACCCAGAGGATTTTTTACTAGATATTGCAGCAGAGCGTAATGGCTTTGTAGAGTTTTTCCTAGTCGATGAAAATAAAGACCTAGTATGGAATAACCGAGAAGATTACGAAGAGGAAACCGTATCATTTAAATCTTTAGACGAAGAAACTCGTAGCGATAGTTTTTGGTATGCTATCGTATGTACCGAGACAAAAGCTTTTATTATAGCTCATAGTTCAGAGATATTTCAAGAAAAGTATTTGGATGGTGAAGTGTATACAATACCAAACAATAAATGTTTTATTATAAACTATAAAGAATTTTCAGATGTCAGCTCCTAAATATTATATCGGACGTTATAAGAATATTCACGCTATGGATGTAGTCTTGGACTTTCAAGAGGACTCTTATAATATTGGTGTGGCTATAGCATATTTGCTGCGTGCTGGCAGAAAGATAGACAACCCAAAAGAGAATGATATAGAAAAAGCAATAGTACACCTACAACAGGAGCTTATTCATATTAAAAAAAATCATAGTGATAAATAAAGAAAAAGAATTGTTTGAATTTATAAAAGGTAAGTTTATTCCTGACCTTAAAAACTCTGACGATAAATTTTCAAAATACGATTGCTACTCAAAACAGTTTAAATTAGATATAGAACTAAAGTGCCGACAAAAGCACTACGATGATCTACTTATTGAAAAATCTAAATATAAGTATCTTATATCTAGATCTGAATTATTTAAAACAAAAGCATTTTACATAAACTCCACACCTAACGGTGTATATGTTTTTAACCTATCTGGGATCGAAGAACCTATATGGGAAGAGAGGGAGATGCCAAAGACATCACATTTTTCTAATAGGGATAAAATAATTAAAGAAGTTGGATATATTAATATTTCTAATGCAAAAGAAATATATGAGCAAGTATGAAAAAGAAATTACCCTCACGCTGGGAAAGCCTCCTAGCCTCAATAAATTCTATGCCGGTAAGCACTGGACTGTTAGAAAGCGATTGGCGGACGACTACAAAAGGTCGGTTAAAGATGCTCTTGATACTTTTGATCCGCTTACCATTTCTCGTTTTGAGCTACGTGTCAGTTATAATAGTAGGTTCGATTGCGATAATAGCATTCTATGCTGCAAATTTGTTGCGGACTGCCTCGTTGAGAAAGGCTACGTGGCTGATGATTCGCCAAAGTATTATAGCAAGCTGGTTATACTTTACGACCCGGAGCTTCCTAAAGAAACATACAAAGCAATAATTAAATATTATGAATAGCGAGATATTATATGTTACTAATAAAGCTATAAAGAGGCGGATAGACGAAATCCAACGAGAGATGGCTTTAATTTTTGCTAGTACAGGAAAGGATTCTACTAATGATGAGATGAAAGAGGCTTATCGTAAAGAGCAAGACCTTATGGATAAAATAAAAGTTTTTGATCCTAATTATGAAAAGTTGATACGTCCGTATGGGAGGAAAGAGTATTAATGATATTATTGCTAATCAAAAAATTGATATTTATTTAGCTATAAAAGAAATAATAAGAAAAAAAAGAACTATTACTATGTACGGCATAAGCCGTATTACAGAATTATCTCCTAGCTATATATGGACAAAATTTGGATTAACTGGAGAACTTATGCGCATAATTAATAATGCTGAAGAAGAATATAAAATACGACAAAGATCAAGTAGAGAAGGAGTGCCTGGAGTCAAAGCAAAGCGGAAGAATAAGTGAACCATTAGGTAAATTTATTCTAGCTCGTTGTGATGATGTTGCAGGGACATACTTTAATACCGGAGGTGACAAAGAGCTGCACCAAGCGCTCGTTGACCAAGCCGTACTGCGCATATGTGAAAAATTCCTGCACTATTACAAAGAGGGAAAGTGTGGAGCTAATCTAGTCATAACAATGGCTAGGTCTACAATGCTGAACAAAATAAAGTCTTTAGGTTGGTCAGATGTTTATGGAGAAAAGCAAAAATCTTATATAGATATATTTATAGATGGCGCTTGGATTCGTAAATTAGAGAAATTAAAAAAAGACGATAATTTAAGTCAATCATTATAATGGAAACAATTTTGTTAATTATATCAGCTGGCCTGTTAGGGGCTGGTTTATTTGTATTTGAACCTTATATGGAATTTATAGGTAGATATGCTAATTTTAAACCTTTCAACTGCGTTTTGTGCTTTACCTTATGGGTTTGCACAATTGTCTTTTACCTTATTGATTTTCCTGTATATTACAGCATAATCTCTGCTGTTCTTGCAGAACTAACCTATCGAAAATTAGTAAACTATGGAGGAGGAGAGTAAACACATCGAATTTTGTTTCCTTTACTGGGACGATAATTGTAACAATTGTATTAATAATAAAAAAGAAAAAAATGCCTATACCAAATCCCAAAGGAAATGAAACAAGAAAAGAATATGTTAATCGATGTATGGATGTTACCGATATGTTAGAAGAGTACCCAGATAATAAAAAAAGATATGCTGTTTGCACTGTCGAATGGACAAAGTCAATTAAAGGATAAACAAAAAGGAGGCCCCCAAGCCTCCTTTTCTAGTAAACCAAAACATATAAACTAACTTAATGTAAGTTATATATTTAATATAATATGATTATTTAAAAAATCTTTTCAAATATAGCAATAATAAAGTAATAATAAAAACCCAGAGTAAAATAACTTCTAGACTCCTTTTCTTTGAATACACTATTTTATCTACTTCTATCTCTTTAGTAAAGAATATTGTATCTTGAGGACAAATAGCATCTACAATGATAGTATCATTAATTCTTACAATTCTTAAAGAAACATTGTTTTTAATGGTGTTTATGGTGTCGTACTTATTACTTACGATTGTGTCTCTTAGTATCTTCTCTTTTGTTATTAGCATTGTGTCTACCCTTACAACTTGCTTTTGAAGCATCGTAGGGTCTTTTGCAATTGCACGGTTCAGGTGAAAATTCGCACCACACGATGTCAGTATCACGCATAAACTAAGAACCGCAAGTCTCACAATCATCTGGGTTTTCAATATTACAAGTAGGTTGAGGTTCATCTTCTAGTTCGTTAATCCAATTATCAAAAGTTGATGTATTTTGTTTTGCCATTTTGTTTGATTGCTTTTAATATTTGTTTACGGTTACGTCCTTCATTGAAGCTAACGTGTACCCAAGAAGGGTTCTCATCAGTGTCTCCAAATTCCCAAATTAGCTGATCCCAAACAAGGTTATCTTTAATATAATTAAAAACCTCTGCGTTTCGAGATCCAAGATCAATATCACTAGCAGCTCCTTTCAAAGCGCAGTGCTGTGAAGTGCCACTGCCACCAATAGCAGTGTTTAACTTTACAGATCTAAAGCCTGAGCTTATAACAATAGGTCCCAACGCATCTCGTAGTGGTTGAAGTACGTTATCACACAAGATAAGTAAGTTTTCTATTTGAGAGCCATTAGGAGTGTTGTCAATGCCTTTTTTTGTAGCTGTGGAGCTACGGGTCATTTCGGCAAGAGAAAAGTTGTTAGATAGCTTCATTTGTTCCTTGAGTAATTTTTATTTTTTTATAAACTTAACTTCTTCTATAGTAGCCTCAAGAAATCCTCGCTCATATTCTAATTGTTTTTCTATCTCTGTTAACCTATCTTCTAGCTCGTTAATTACTTTTACCTTTTTATCTAACCTGTCGTGTACAATAGTTAATTCAGTTTTAACTGATGTAAACTCACTAAACACCCCTCCTGCTGTAAAAACAGCAATAACAAACCACAATATAATTTGCCAGTTTTTTATTATAAAACCATTATTTGAGGGACTCATCTTGTTTTTTATCTTCTAGAGGTCTCAAACAGCCTAGACTCCATACGATCCATTTGCTTTTTTATATCGCTTATGTCAGATTTGGTGTCTAAAATTGCATTGTCTATAATCTCAGTCTGGAGCCTGAATTGCTCTGCTGTAACTTCTGGATAAGGAAGCTCCTTTGCAATTTCCACATCTCTCTTTATCATAGAATAACCAGACACAGCTAGTGCTATTGTCATCCCTACAGCAATTAAAGTTTTAACACTAAGGCCAAGAACTGTATCTTCTCCAAAGGAATCTAATCTATCTATAGTAGACTTTTTGCTCATTTCTTTCCTGCAAATTTTTCTATTCCTGAAACACTAAAACTACCAAGTGTGATCAAAACAAAACTGTTATAAACAAACTCATTTATCACTAAATCTTTACCAATCCATCCTGTTACAATATCTGCAACAGCAAAAACAACCATTACAGCAAAGCTCATAAAACCAATTACGCTCTTTTCTGAGATGTCGTTATTATCCTTAAATATATTGAAGAAAGACATACCCTTTTTAGGGTAATATACAAAAAGAAAGGACCACCGTAAGGCAGTCCTATCCAAGAAAAACAGAAAATTAACCAAAAAATATTATCTATTTAAATAAATATCTTACGGAAAAATTGTTTATATGTTTAGATTATAGTTATTTAACCTCTTCAGCTTCTACCGGGGTAAACTCTCCAGTGTCTAAATTTACTGTTCCGTCTCCGTACTCTTCTACGATAAGTTTTCGCGAATCAGCCATTCTCTCTTCTAATTCTTTAAAAGACGATATAAGGTTAGACTTTCGCTCTTTAAGTAGTGCTATCGCACCAAGCTCCTGTTGGATCTTATTCATATCATTCTGAATAGATTTGATAGATTCTAGAAATTCTTCTTTTACTTTTTCCATTTTAATTAATTTTTATACTGTAAATATAATATATATATATTAATAATTAAAGTTAAATCATTCAGGAATTGGTTGACCAATTACTAAAGTAACAGTTGTTGGGGTTATTTGTGAATTTATTTGATTATCAAGAACTGCTTTTATTTGTGTAACACCTTCCGTACCTATACACTCTTTAACCCAAGTCGCCACATCTTCATTAGTAAGGTCTTCAAAGTCTTTAAAATTAGCAAGATCGCTAGTTTCTATTCCTTGACTACCCGTATACATAGATTCATAAAACTCGCTAGGGCCAGTTGGATCTATTGTATCAGAAATTGCTCTAAGTTTCCAATTAACATTGTATACTACATTTGTCTTACCTCCTTCAGTAGGGTGACAGTCTACTGTTTTACAATCCCATTCATATGTTGTTGCCATAATTATTTTTTTTATAAAGTTAATAAATTTATTAGTTTTGATTGCTTTTTAAAAGTTCTATCTCTGCTTTTAATTCTTGTATTGACTTAATTAAGAAAGGTACAATATCAGAATAGTTTATTCCTTCAACTTGTGGCTCACTAAATCCTTCAATTTCTTTAGTAAATACAACTTCTGGAATAATTTTTACTGTTTCTTCGGCAATTAAGCCACAAGAAACTTCTTGTGTGTCTATATTCTTATACCTTACAGGTCTTAACGCATTTATTTTGTCTAAAGAACTTTCAAGGTTTATTATATCAGTTTTATATCTTTTAGAACTTGTCTGATAAAATATTTCTTTTGATCCTGTATGATATCTTACATCAGAAGCAGCTACAGTAGAACTACCTAGGGAATAAACCATTAAATGTCCGGATGCATCAATACGCAGTTTCTCCGTTGGCCCTATTAAAAACTGATGACTTGCTGCTCTAGTTTGTATGTGCATATCAGCATTTGATCCTCTGTCAAAATGCATCAATAAATTAGTGTCTGTAGAATTTTCAGGATGAAATTCAAAACCACCAGTGCTAACACCCGGATTCATAATATTTAACCGACCATTCGGAAACTTTGTACCCATACCAATTTGACCATTGGCTCTTGCGTAGAAAATTTCTTGGCCTCCTCCGTCCGCTTGTAGATTTAAAACATAATCCGCAGAAGCATTAGAGTCCATAGATACCAATAATCCATCACCATTTGAGTTGTTTTGATAAACAGTAGCAGCTGGTATTGTAGCACTATCTCCGTAAACATTAAGGAAAGAACTTTGAATTGCATCTGTTGTGTTAGTCTCACCTTGACCTACGGTAATATTTCTTGCTACAAAAAGCCTACCATCGGTGGTTAAAGACATTGCTCCTTGAGCATTACTATGACTATCATCACCCCACCAAAAACCTCTACTTGAACTGTTATTCATCTGAAAGGACATAGCATAGTCATTACCAAGACTACCAAAAGTATAACCGTTCATCATACCTATTGTGTAGGTACTAGTGTTCCAAACCCTCAACTTGTCTCTTGACTGCGAAGCGTTCCCTCCAACTGTACCAGAAAACACAATGTTTCCACCGCTTATTGTGCCACCACCAGCACTGAACCCTGAAGCAGTTATATTTCCACTTACAGTACCACCAGATAAAGGCAAATAAGGGCCTCCCGGTAATGTAGTAGCAGAAAGATTTTCAGTTGTCCAAAAATCGTATACAGAAGTTAAACTGTTACTTTCTAATCTTGAATATTTAGGCGCACCCCAAAAAGGGAATATTATAGTAGTATTGTAGTAGTTAGACCCATTTCCGTGATTACCAATAAAATAATTTGCCCATCCACTATACCCTGCAAATCCTGAAGAAGTTTGATAAAAACTAAAATTATTAGTGCCGTATCCAGTAATAGAAACACCTCCAGAGTTACCTGAAACTGTGGTTTGAGTAGTGCCAGGATGAGCATCAACATAAGCTTTATTAGCGGCATCTGTACTCGCGCTTACGGTATCTATTCCCTGAATCCTACCTGTTCCTGATAAAACTATATCTCCTCCACCAACAGTTAAATCTCCTACAAAATTACCACTTCCAGCAGTATATAAACTTCCTGCGTGAGATATGTTTCCATTACCACCATCAAGCCAAACTCTTGCATCTCCATCAGCAGCCACATACATACCCCAGCTAGTAGCTCCCGTCAAGCCTATGAAAGATGCATTTGGGTGAGAATATCCAATACCGTACATATCACCTAGAGTTGTCGAGTTAGGTAAGTAATTAGTTCCAATAGTGAATATAGGATTTGTATTTACTGAATTACCTCCAACATTATTATAACCTCCTACTAAAAATCCTGAGTTATGTGCTGATCTTCCAACATTTCCTGACATTACCCCACCAGATAATGGTAGTGCATAAGAACCTACATTCCCTGTTGATAATAACAAGCCTTCTTGCGCCCTTGTTGTCCAAGGTTTAACATATAACTGACCATCATATTCGTACAAGGCAGTAGCGGAATAACCTCCCCTATGAAAACCAATTGTAGGCACGTGATTACTAGAAGTATATATTTCAACACCTGAATTTGTGTATGCAGGCACAGAACTTCCAGTAATTCCATTATTGTAAGGAAATATATATCTACCAAACGCAAAAGTTCCAGATGTGATTGTAGAAGCAGATTGAGTGTGTGCGGCTGTTGCATAATAACTACCTTGCTGACCATCTAATAAATCAGCATCTAAACCAGAGCCTGCACCATCATTTAAAGAGTTCCAATATGTCCTCCAGTTAGACCAAGAACTGTTGTAACCTCTACTGTATAAATTTCCTGTTTGAAAGTGAGTTGCAAGTTGCCCTGTTACATTACCACCGTTACCATATGTTAATACTGCATAATGTTCATTTGTAGGATTATTTGTACTTGGGTCATATCTATCTCCACCGTTGTCAATTGTATTTATTGATGTAAGTGTTCTACCTGATCTAAAAAAGCTACTGCCGTGGAGACCGTCTAGTAAATCTGCATCTAAACCTGAACCTGAGCCATCATTACCTGCGTTCCAAACAGTACTACCTAAAACAACTAATTGTTTATTAAAGTAAAAGTTAGGTCTATCTGTATAGATATGAGCGTGACTTACATTAGCAGGGCCAATGTCTATATAACCATAAGGTGTTTGATTTCTAGTCCAAGATCCAGAGTTATTCCATCCTTTCCCTGAATCTACAGCAATATTACCACCAATTATATCAATACCTGAAGAGTTAAGAATAAGTCTATTAGTAACACCTGTTCTAAAAGTCATAATATCACCTGAGTGATTATAAAATATCTCTCCTGCATTAAGATTAGCGTTGTCAGCAAATGCTATAACTCCATATTGCCTAGAAGCAGAATTAATTGTAAGACCAGCACCGGCACTAGAGGAAGCCCCTGCATATATAACTAATTCTTGAGCATATGAATAGCTGTGAGTATCAGGTGATGAAGTGCCTATTCCTAAAGAACCATTGTGGTCTAAATACATCTTAGGTGTAGACCAATTGCTAGATCCAGATTTACTAGTGTGCCACTTTATTTGGTGATCCTCAGTAGCGTTAGTTCCTATTGTTCTCCAATGACCAGCATATATAGCTAGATCATTACCATAGGTTCTAATCATCCCGTCATAATTATTGATAATGCCTAGTTCTAGGCTGTCATAATTATTTAATCCTCCAACTTTTATAACGCCTGTGCCGTTAGCACCTCCAGCTCCAGTACCTTCTAAAAGATTTAATTTTTTAGTGGGCGCAATAGTCCCAATACCTACGTTTGAGTTGGCATTAATCATCATAGCTGTCTTAGACCCCGCCGCATAGGTATCTGTAGTCGCAAAATACATTTTAGTACCGTAAGTACCGTCTGATCTTGTATAAATACCTGCTTGAGCAGTAGTACCGTTTGAGGTGTCACTTGCTCCAAATGTTATTGCATTACCTATATTGTCGGTAGTTGAACCTGGATCAAAATGAATAGATCCTCTTGTTATACCGGGAGTTGTCTCGTTCCAATTTTGCCCATTGCCTTCTACATAAATTTTTCCTGCTACATCTAACTTCTCATTAGAATTATAAGTACCAATACCTATATTACCACCAAGTCCTTGTAGCGTAATATTTCTAGCTGTATTTGTATTTGTTCTTCCTTGAATATAAAGGGGAAAAGGGGATGCGTTTAATAATCCAAAAGCAAATTCAGAATTTTCGTTTGTAAATATCTGACCAGTACTAGCTCCAAAAGTTAAACTATTAGCTGTTGTTGAAGGAGCATCTACGTGGAGTTTAGCATTAGACCCAGCAACTCCAATCCCTACATTCCCTGCGGAGTCGATGCGCATTTTTTCTGCGGTAGAGTTGTTTGTATAAAAACGAAGATTTGCACTACTTGCTCCTATTGAAAAATCTGTTCCTGAGTGTCCCCAAGTGCTTGAATCAGTTATATATCCAACATCTGTATTGTTTGCTCGTTTTATTCTAAAATAAGCAGAATCAGATTTTAAACTTAAATTTCCTGTTACATTAATATTACCACTTGCTATTGTTCCTGAAAAAGTTGCTGATTTGTCATCTTTTAAGACAAAAATGTCAGCGTTGTTACCATCATTAACTTGAAAAGCTGCTGTAGTTGCACCAGTTCCTTGACCTTTTACTAATAATGTTCTAGTTGACGCTGGAGCTACGTTCATACCCACTTTCCCTGCAAAAGTTGCGTTTTGTGAAGTGTCTAAGTGCAGCGCCCTTGTACCACCAGACCATATATTTGTGTCTTGACTGTTGTAGATGTTAAACGATTGTGCCGCACCTCCAGTTTGAGTTCTAGTAG
>Ga0209535_1000561_pt1 | contig 26317 bp, 35 predicted proteins | sample LinPmetageLP28_FD_184041 | JGI IMG/M metagenome (GOLD analysis project Ga0209535, IMG submission 184041) | Marine viral communities from the Pacific Ocean - LP-28 (SPAdes) (version 2) | ecosystem: Environmental > Aquatic > Marine > Oceanic | place: Pacific Ocean | collected 2009-08-22
CTTGCATATGCCAACTGGACCATAGAAGAAGTTCGCAACGGAACTGTGTGGCGTAGATTTAGACCACACATAGAAAGTATGATCAAATGAAAGCGTTTATAATATATCTCAAAGAAGTCCCATCAACAATTGAGTCAGCACTCGAATGTAAAAACACATGCAAAGAACATGGATTAGATGGTTGGTTAATGGAAGGCTTCACACCATCACGTGCAGACCAATTCATCAAAGAACAAAATCTAAAGCCTTATCTACCAGGGCCAAAGTTATTTGAAATAAAATGGCGCAAAGGCGGAGTGAGAGGTTGCATGATATCTCATTACCATGCATGGAAAAAATGTATAGAACTTGATCAACCAATTGTGGTGCTGGAACATGATTCAAGAGTGGTCAGTGAAACCTACAAAGAAGACTTTCAAGACATATTACATCTAGACGGATACCGTTGGGAAGCTGATCCTCATCAAGATCAAGTGCCATTTGTTGAAGACTTTACCTGGATGCGTAAAGGCGAAACACAACTCAAAGGTACATACGGTTATGTGATTAAACCACATGCTGCCAAAAGATTAATTCAAGGTGCACACGAAGACGGCCTCACAGCGTCTGACATGTTTGTCAAAGACAAGTATGTGCGTATCCAAGTGGTAAAACCAAGAGCAGTTTATGTGGCCAGTCCAGTCAGTTTGACAAGCGATAGATCATTCTATATATAATTGCATGCACATCACAATCACAGGATCACATGGATTCATTGGTCATCATCTAGTCAATCATTTCCACTCTCACAATCATCATCTATCATGTTGGGACTTGAAGATTGGAAAAAACATCTGTGACTTCACACTCAAAGGATTGTTGGAGGACACCACAGATGTCGTCATACATCTTGCCGCACTGGCCGGCATCAGAGAATCCATTGATAATCCAGATCAATATTGGCAAACCAATGTTGAATACACCAAAAAAGTTTTTGATGTTGCTGAACAAAAAAATGTTCGAGTGATATATGCATCATCATCTGCCTGCAAACGATGGCACGGTAATCCATATGCCATATCAAAATATGTGAACGAATTTGTTGCTCCTTCTAATTCAGTGGGATTACGTTTTTCTACTGTGTGGGGAGATGGTGCCAGAGGTGACATGTTGGTACCACAGATACAAAATAAAAAATTAAAATATGCAACCACCCATCAAAGAGATCTCATCCATGTGTCAGATGTGATATCAGCCATACAGTGTATCATTGACCATCCTGAAGAGCGTGGAGTCTTCGATGTTGGAACTGGTAGAACTGTTGCTGTAGATCAGTTGGTGGCACACAACGGATTAGATGTGCCAATCACTGATGGCTTTAATTATGAGTCCAAAGAAAATTTATTGCCTTCACACAGACTGAGAGCACTGGGTTGGGCACCAAAAAGGTTTATAATGGATGAAAAGTTGTGCAACTAGTTGATGGATTTTACATTCCAGATGGCGACTTGCCCAAACATCACATTGCCGAATCCGTGGTGCAACATGATGCTATTCTAAATCAAAAGGTGTTAGAATATGCCAGCACAAGACGTCACATGATTGATGTCGGCGGAAATGTTGGTAGATGGAGCGTTGACTTTGCCAAATATTTTGACACTGTGTCTGCATTTGAACCAGCACCCTATCACATTGAATGTTTTGAAAAAAATTGTGCGTCATATCCCAACATAACATTGTATCCATATGGCCTCAGCAACACAAACACACAAGGCAATCTAGAAGTTGCAGTTGCACAGCACCTCGGGTCAACCAGAGTGATTCCATCACAAGATGGCAATATTACATTAAAGACTTTGGACGAACATGAATTCACAGACGTGGATGTGCTGAAAGTTGATGTTGAAGGATTAGAAATCGATGTGTTGCAGGGTGCTGAAAAAACCATTGCAAGATGTAAACCAATCATTGTTATTGAAAGATGTGTGTTCAACAGTGAAAGATTTGGCTTAGACAAAATGGCCAGCCACAACGAATTAAATCGCCAAGGCTACAAAAGATTGTTCAAGATTACAAGAGATTGCATATATGGACCAAAATGAAATCTTACAAACGCATAGACCAAAACATTTTTGTAATAGAAAATGAACAACAAAACACATCCATCACATATGATCACAACGAATATGCAAAAATTATTGCTGTAACATTTGTCAAAGATTATTACGATTACAACAAACCACACAATCAAACCAAATACAATCACGATGCAACATGGCGATTGATCACCTGTATGTTTGGTGTTATAATCTGTACATGCGGAGATCACAAGTTTGAACTGTCTCGAGAAAACAAAAAACAATTGATGATTGGACCCAATATAAATTTTGAATATTTCAACCAAAGTGGTAAATCAGTGTGTCACGTGAGATCAAGTGCATGACCAGATTGCTTGTGTTTGGGGACAGTTGGCCATATGGTGCTGAACTACAAGCAGGTGAAAAAACTTTTGGGCAAATATTACATGAAAAACTAGGCACAGACAGTTTTATAAATTGTTCACAAGAAGGCACATCAATTGATCATTTGGTGTTGCAACTTAAAAAATATTTGTCTCAACCGAAATCCAGCACAGATATTGCTGTGTTCTTTATAACAAATCCTATTAGATACATGATGCACAAAGAAGGTCACTTTCAAACCATTAGACCAACTGGTGATAAAGGCGAACAGACAAAATTTTACTATCAACATCTTCAGTCAGATGAACTTGATCACCACAGAGCTAACACTTGTATTTTGTCTCTGCAGACCATGTGTAGATTCAGCACAACAATAATACAAGACATATACCTTGAAGGATGGACCAACATAGATTGGAACTATCCTGGCATCGATAACAAAAAGTTTTTGCCTCAATCTGCTCTTGAAATGTTTGAAGCACACACAAATACACAAACAAATGAATTAACCAAAAATCAAAACAATCCTTTCATATATCCCAACAAGTATCACCCCAATCAAAAAGGACATCAATTGATTGCAGACGAGTTGTACAATTTTATAAAATGAAAATAGCAGTGTTCCCCAAGACCAGTGCCATAGCAGGAAAACCAGTTATGTCTGCTTTTATCGAATCACTGAAGGGAGAAGATTATGTGATATGCCAAAACCACGAAAGACCAGATGCAGACATTGTGGTGATGTGGTCATGGCTCCTTGGCATGTATGGACGTGATGCAATATATAATCACTACAAAAAAACCAATGCAAAGTTTGTGATATTAGAAGTTGGTGCACTGCAACGCAACACATCTTGGAAAGTTGCCATTGGCGGAATCAACAGAGATGCTGATTTTGGCAATCAACATGTAGATGACAGTAGATTATCATTGTTTGATCTCACACCATCTGATTGGCATGCATCCGGAGATCACATAATAATATGTGGCCAAAATGAAAGATCGATTGCATGGAATCAAGGGGCCACAGCACAATGGGTCAACAAAATGATAGAATGGATAAGCAGTCAAACCGACAGGCCCATATGGTTTAGACCACATCCAAGATTTCCTGTGCATTTCAAAGATGCTACTGACAAAAAGGTATTTGTATCGCAACCAAAAAAACTAAATCATCAAGGCAACATTGACGAAGTTGACTTTGCCCAAGCACTTTCACAAGCACATGCTGTGGTAAATTACAATTCAAATCCTGCCATAGAATCTGTGCTGGCCGGTGTGCCTGTGTATGTGGATCAATCCTCATTGTGTTGGCCAGTGGGCAATGCCATAGGCAGCGACATCGATAGTCCTGTCAAACCAGACAGAGCAGAGTGGTGCAAACAGATAAGTTATACTGAATGGTTCGTAGAAGAAATAAAACAAGGCCTCCCATGGAAGAGACTGAGACAAAATTTGATCGCTGGGTGACTCGCATATACTTTGGTATCATGCTGTCATCACCTATCATCATGTTGATCTACATCTTTATCAACACACGATGAAATCATTTGTGTGTGTTTGCACAGGCAACAAGTACGGCACTGAGTATGTTGACAAACTGTACAACATGGTGTCACGGCATGCCCACGACTTTAAATTTTTTGTAATCACAGACAGTAAAAAGGCATGGCGTGCAGAAATCAATCAAATTGTTGTGTCTCCATTGTTTCCAACATGGTGGAACAAAATACACATGTTTAGAGATGACATAGGACTGGAAGGCAGAGTGCTGTTCATGGATTTGGATGTTGTGATCTTTCGCAACATTGATGAGTTCTGGGACTTTGAAGGTGATGCATTTGTGATCATTCAAGACTTTAACAGATGCAGAATAAAAAATTATCATGTGCGTAATTCGTCTGTGATGAAATTCAATGCAGGGCAAGAAGTACACATATGGAATGAATTCAAACAAAACACGCAACAAATTATTTCCAAGTATCGTGGCGACCAAGACTACATGACAGCAAAATACAGAAATGGTCCCATATGGCCTAGAGATTGGGTGATGTCATACAAATGGGAAATTGGGTTGGAACCTGGCGAAAAAAGACGTTCGCCGCATGATCTATTTGTCAAACAACCATACAACAACAGTAAGCATGCACTACCACAAGACTGTGCTGTGGCAGTGTTTCACGGAAAACCAAATCCAGCAGAAATTAAACACGACCCATTGGTAATACAAAATTGGAAATGACATGGTAAAATTATTTTTAAATCAACCAAAAAGATTTTTTGCATTTGGATGTAGTTTCACAAATTATGATTGGGCAACTTGGGCAAATATTTTAGCCTATGAATTAAATGTACCGTTTTACAATTTTGGAAAAATAGGTGTAGGAAATTATTATATTAGTCAAGCCATAGCACAGGCCGATGCTGTTTATGATTTTAACAAAAATGATCTAGTAATTGTTTGTTGGACCAACATCTCGCGAGAAGACAGATGGACTGATGAGACTGGCTGGATTACCAAAGGCAACATATACTCACAATCAAATACGTATCCTCCAGAATTTGTTCGCAAATATGCGAATCATACACATTTTGCACTGCGAGATTTTGCAATGATAAAACTTGTAGACGAGTTGTTGTTGAACAAAACACAACATCATCATTTGCAAATGTTAAATGTAGCACACAAAATAAACAAATGGGAAAATTTAGATGCAGAAACTAACAACCAAGTTGACAAATTAAAAAGAATTTATAAAACCACACTCGATAAATTGCTGCCTGACTACAATGATGTAGTAACAAATTTCGGAGATATAGATCAAAAAATACAAAAAGATCGGCGCGAAATTGATAAAAAATTTTGCGACGGACATCCAACTATTGCTGAACATTACGAATATCTAACCAAGACATTTGACCACAAGTTCAAACCAACAACAAGTGAGACTGTACAAAGCACACATGAACAGTTTGTGAAATTTATCAGAAACAGTTACAAAGATGTTAAAAAACCTGCAAGTTTAGATATTTTTGGAGATGCTTGGCTCCAAGAATTCACTGAAAAGTTTATATTATGCAAACCGTTAAACCATTCAAACACTGGTGCTACTATTGAATAGTAACATTTTATCACCATGGTTGACTAAGAACATATAATTAATGATATGAAACTGTTTGATTTTTCCCAATACGACCAACAACCACGTCCTGTACCATCAGGTGAAGTACAAGTCATCACAGATGGTGATGAAGCATTTGATCCACGCAACCTTGACCAATATGTTGAAGATAGAAATGTCATCATCATAGGCATTCCAGGAGCATTTACTCCCACATGCACAGAAAAACATCTGCCAGGTTTTGTGGCCCATGAAGGAGAAATCCGCAAACACGGCATTGATGAAATAATTTGTTTGAGTGTGAATGACCCACATGTCATGTTGGCATTCAATGATTACATCAACTTTGATGGAGCCAATATTACCATGGCATCTGATCCATTTGGAGAAGTTGCAGAACAGATGGGACTGCTAACTGACATGGGTGTGTTGGGCATGAGATGCAAAAGATTTGCCGCCATTGTGATGCAAGGCAAGATTGTTAATCTGTTTGTGGATGAACGTGGCATGGATGTTTCATCTGCAGAAAATTGTTTGAAACATTTGTAATGGCAATCACTGATTATCAAGGCGAAGAAATCATAGATTCTATTGTAATCAAACAAGGCAAAAAAACATTCAACAAAACATACATGCCACGCACTGTGTTTAACGATGCTGATGGCAAAGATGCTTACATCATAGGCAATGGCGAATCAAGAAAAGATTTTGATCTATATTCACTGCCACAAGACACCTATGGATGCAATGCACTATATCGAGACTATGAACCAGATTATCTTGTCACAGTAGATCAACGCATGTACAAAGAAATTGTTGAAAGTGCATACGGCGAAAAAAATACAGTGTACACCAATCGCAACAACATGAAGAAATATGGTGGTGTTTGTCATTTGATTCCTCACAATCCATATCGTGGAGCTGGCACCACTGCCATGCACATTGCCATGCATGACGGACACACAAACTTGATTTGTATTGGTTTTGATTGTGCTGAAGATGCCCCCAACAACAATGTTTACAAAGATACTGATTGCTACAATGACGCAAAAACCATTGTGCATCAAACTGTGTGGGCCAAACAAATTTACCAACTTATGCAGGCCAATCCGCATGTGCAATGGACGTTTGTTGGTGGTAATCCCTGGCCACAATTCTTTGATCTTGACAACTGCACACAGATTTCATACAATCAATTAAGTACGCATATAAATAATAGACATGAAACTGCCTGAACAAATTAAAATTGGATGGAAAGACGTTGATCTACAACGTGTGAAAGTTTCATTTGTCAAAAACAATTCAGATTACTGGGGGCAATACATTGCTCGCCAAAACAAAATAGAAATCCAAGACGAAGCTCAAGGACAAGATCTAGCCAACACACTAGTGCATGAAATCATACATGCCATTGTGTATCATTCATCGCTCAATGCAGAGGGCGGCCCATTGTATGAAAGTGATGACGAAGAACAAGCAGTCAACTCAATGACCAATTGGTTGATGGGTGTTTTCAAAGACAATCCATGGTTATTAGACTTTCTCAAAGATAACATTCACGGTAAGACTCGCAAAAAATAAGACTTTTTGAGTGGTTGACTAATTTGGTACAATACCATATAATAATGGTATTAACAAATTAAGAGGTAACAACAAATGACAAACGCACAATTAGTACTAGAAAAAATCAAATCAACACTTTGCCATGAGGGCACAACATACAAAGGCAACTCCGGCACATACATGTTCATTGAAGGCAAAACAACTTCAGAAGGAACAATCAATGGTGTTGTAAAAAAGTTAGATGACCAAGATGTTGCAAAAACAGCTGGTTCTTTCAAAATTGTAGAAGATGGCACTGTGATGAGATTCACAGGCATTGCAACAAAAACTTCAAAACAAATCACAGCAGAAGTTCAAGCACAAACACCAGATGCCAATCCAGGAGCAGAGCCAGAAGTTGAGCCGCAACCGGAAGCTATTGCAATCTAAGCAACAAGAGCTTAGAATATCAAACGTAAACAAAATAATATTAACTGCTGAGTCCGAATGGGCTCAGCGGTATTGGAAAAACATACTTGCCACACTGCAACATAATAATCAAAGATGAAGTAAATGTAAAACTAGATGGATTAGATCTAGTCACACGCAGAAAACTCACCAACAAATTCAAATATGAGATTCCAGGTGCTCGTTTCATGCCTGCTGTCAAACTAGGCAGATGGGACGGCACTGTGTCATTTTTTTCACAGGGTGGCTTGACTTTTGTAAACTTATTGGAAGACATTGTTCCCATACTGGAAGAAAATAACTACACATTTGATCTTGATGATCAAAGGCAACCATGGGAACTAAAATTTGAACCAGTCAAAGAAGATTCTTTCTCTCATGTGACGTGGCCTGAAGGACACACCATGGAAGGGCAACCAATTGTCCTACGTGATCATCAAGTTGAAGTGATCAATAACTTTATCAACAATCCACAGTGTCTGCAAGAAGTGGCCACAGCGGCAGGTAAAACTATTATCACAGCGGCACTGAGTAAACTGATTGAGCCATACGGCAGAAGCATTATCATTGTGCCTAACAAATCATTGGTCACACAGACAGAAGAAGACTACATCAACATGGGACTTGATGTTGGTGTTTATTTTGGAGATAGAAAAGAACCAGGTAGAACACATACTATTTGCACATGGCAGTCACTCAACATACTTGAAAAGAAAAGACAGAACGCAGAAGATGATCTCATTGAAGAATTCAAACGTGATGTGGTGTGTGTGATTGTGGATGAAGTGCATCAAGCCAAAGCAGATGTGCTGAGAAGACTGCTGACCAATGTGTATGGGTACGTGCCCATCCGTTGGGGACTCACAGGCACAGTGCCCAAGGCAGACTATGAATTTAAATCATTGCATGTGTCACTGGGCGATGTGATCAACAGAGTGTCAGCGGCGGAACTGCAAGCCAAAGGACTGTTGGCCAAGTGTCAAATTGAAGTACTACAACTGTGGGATTATGTGGACTATAAAAACTACAGAGAAGAACAAACACATCTTGTGACCAAACAAGAACGCATCAACTACATTGGCAGAATGGTGGAACAGATGCGACAGTCTGGCAACACGTTAGTACTAGTAGACAGAGTTAAGTCAGGAGAACTGCTCACAGAAGCCATACCTGATTCAGTGTTTGTGCGTGGTGCAACCAAGGCAGACAAACGAAAAGAACACTACGATGACGTCAAAACAGCAGATGACAAAGTGATTGTGGCCACATATGGTGTTGCCGCTGTGGGCATTAACTTGCCACGCATATTCAATCTGGTTTTGATTGAGCCTGGCAAATCGTTTGTACGTGTGATACAATCCATTGGTAGAGGCATTCGTAAAGCACAGGACAAAGACTTTGTGCAAGTGTGGGACTTATGTTCAACAGCAAAATTTTCCAAGCGACATCTCACAGAACGCAAAAAGTTTTATCGCGAAGCACAATATCCATTCACAGTCACAAAGGTTGACTACCAGAAGTAAATCCGCATATAATAAAAGCATATGCAATTGTTAACATTAGACAACGAATCTTATCTGTTAGACAGAGTGCCAGACCAAGTCGAAGAAGACATGCGTTTTGCTGTGCTGGACAATTCAGATCCTACAAATCCAGACTTCTTTTTTATTCCTTTGATATACTTGGAATCCTTTTCAGCACCATCAGCTGTGCTACAGATTGGTGACAACAAAATTCAGATGCCACTTGATTGGCACATACTGCTGGGCGATCCTGAATGTGGCGATTTGGAAATTGTGCCACTGACTTCACTGAATGACAGACTGTTTCATGCATTCTGTTTCAATGCAATCACAGACTCTCTCCCTTCCTATCAAGAAGTACGCATCATCAACATATACAATGAAGTGGATTGGTTCTTTCCAAGAATGAAGTCAAACCAACTGCTGTCTGTGCCTACATCATCTCGCACAAAACCTCAGTGTGCATATTTTATCAAAGAAATAAATCGCAACACTGATATGGTCAAACTAAACAATTTATTCCATGCTTAATTTTAACAACGAAGCACCTTTGAAAATCATAGCAGGTCCTTGCCAAATTGAATCCATGGATCATGCCATGAAGATGGCAGAAACATTAGCAGACATTTGCTATGAAACAAGCATGCGTTGGGTGTACAAATCATCTTTTGACAAAGCCAATCGTTCGTCTGTGGCATCTGCCAGAGGAGTAGGCATAGATGAAGGATTGAAAATATTAGAAAAAATTAAAAAAGAATTTGGTGTGCCTGTGATCACAGACATTCATGCTCCTGAACAAGCAAAGCCTGTGTCACAAGTTGCAGACATCATACAAATCCCTGCATTCTTGTGCAGACAAACTGATTTGATTGTTGCAGCCGGCGAAACAGACTGTTGGGTGAATGTCAAAAAAGGACAGTTCTTATCCTACAGAGAAGTTGCCAACATCAAAGACAAGTGTCCCAACAACAAAAAATTTATGATCACTGAACGCGGCACTACATTTGGTTACAACAATCTTGTGGTAGACATGCGTGGTGTGCATCACATGCGTGAACACTATCCAGTGATAATGGATGGCACACACTCTGTGCAACAACCAGGAGGCATGGGCACGTCATCAGGCGGTGACAGATCATTTGTGGAACCACTGTGTCGTTCTGCTGTGTCACTTGGTATTGCTGGTGTGTTTCTTGAAGTGCATGACAATCCTGACACAGCACCATCAGATGGACCCAACATGCTGACTCCTGACCAGTTTAGAAAATTAATTATCAAACTGAAAATACTTGATTCCACAGTCAAACAAAAGTTATAATAACACATGGCAGGAAAATTTTTAGACATCAAAGCAATGATGCGAGCAGTGGACTCGCGTGACAAAACTTGGTATGACCGATTGTCTGATGATGACAAAAAATTGTATTCGCCGTACATGACAATGAAATGGACAGCGGCAGTTGAACATCAAGAACAAGCCATCCAAGAGTTTTACATTGAAGAAGTCAACCAAAATGTCAACAAGCATCTGTGGACACTGTCAAAAAATCACAAGTCGCTGTTGTGGAGATTGACTGCAATGTGCGGGTCAACATTTAACATGTTCCACAAATGGTTTTATCCAAAAAAGAAAAAGACATCAGAAAAATCCAAGATGAAAGAACTGCAAGAATATTATCCTGCAATGAAACAAGCAGACTTAAATGTGCTGGATGCTCAACTAACTACACGTGAATGGACAGAAATCAAAAGGCAACACGGCAATGACATATCTAGTAAATGACAAATGTATCATGTGCAAACACACCTCTTGTGTGGATGTGTGTCCCGTGGATTGTTTTTATGAAGGCACAAACACACTAGTGATCAACCCAGAAGAATGCATAGACTGTGGTGTGTGCGAACCGGAATGTCCTGAAGAAGCAATTATTCCTGATCACCAAGATCAAGACAACAAATGGCTAGACTTCAACACCAAATGGTGTGATGTGTTTGCCAACATAACCAAATCAAAAGATCCATTACCGGATTATGAAAAACATTCAGGTGAAGAAGGCAAACTAGAAAAGTATTTCAAAGATGAATAATTGGTTAGAATATGCTGTGCCAAAAAAATATGCAAGGCTGTACTATTCTCACATTGGCAAAAATGTTTTGATATTGCTGTTTATCATGATGTTTGTGTTTGGAAAATTTCCTAGTGCGGCAAGTATGTACTTTGTGATTTTGCTGTCCGATGCGGCATTTTATCACGCTGTGATCAAGAGATAGCAGACACAATTAACAACCATCTCTTAGATCCTTCAAATGTAGATCCGCTGTGCAGTTGATGAGATGGGAATTGTATTACTCCGCTCAGTTGCCATGGAATGCTTTTTGCAATAGAAAGGCCATGCAAATCTTCCTTTTGCAGAAATGACAAATATTTTTCATAGTCACTTAGATCAATATCTTTGTCTGTAATGTTATCTACATGGTGATGGTCTGTGGATAACCATTCATTTTCGTAATATTGTTGATTGGTCGGTCTGTACTTGTAGCCTGCTGTGTTTGTTCCATGGTAATAAGAAGTGAACAGCACTGTTGATACAACTCCTGTATATCCAAGTGGTACCAGCGTTGTTATGTATCCTTTGGGTGTATCAGCATGCACAGGCACTGCAATTGGATTTTTACTTTCTTCTATCCGAATATTTCTAATATTTTGTTTTTGAATTCCAAGTTCATCAATGACCAATTGGATTGAACTTGCTGTAGGATGCATACGTTTTGTGTTTTTGGTTTCAGTTGCATCCACATAGTTTGTGAATATTTGATTGAGGTGATTGGTAGATGTAGAACTTAATTTCATCTAAAAATAATCCTGTCTCGTGCCTTTCCTTTTTGTATCTAATGTCACACAGTGAAATCCGCCAGCTAATACTTTTGCATGCCTCATTTCAAGGCCTATGGATTCGATCCCGTGTTTGTCTAACTCTTTACGCAGATAGGTTTGGTTGGCATCACAGATTACTAAATTTTCATTTATACTGAGTAAATTTAAACCTATGTAGGGCGATGTGGTAGAAATATTGTTTGGCAAAGCAGATGGCATGTCAACAATTTCGTCTGCCGGAAAAAATATCTTGTCCCAATTTTTAAACAGAGGAGGATAATGGTTGTCATTTAGTCTTGCACCATTTAACAACACCAGTCCAGGACGCAAAGGAATCACTGTGCTGTCAAAATGTGAAAATGAATAAAATTTTTCTGCAACGTGTAATCTGTATCCTCTTGGTTCAAGAATAGTTTTTAACCACTGTGCTCCTAATTTTGTTCCTGTGTTGCTGACTTGATATAATAAATCGTTTCCTAGTCTCACAACGTTGGGCGCATCAAATATAATTTCATGATCAAGCACACTAGGATCGTCAAGATTTTCCATCTGGTATATACTATCCAACAGTTGTGGCTTGGGTGCTGAAATCCATTCAGTGCCGTTTTGCATAACTTCATATAAAAAATCTCTGTAACTTCTTGTTTCAAAGTATCTGCTCCTGTATGGCGAAGCGCCGTCTATGATTAAATTGTCTAAAGGCAACAAAAGGTCTCTGCAAGAAAATGTCTGCCATCCTGATGTGGTCCAATCTGGTGTACTAAAGTTTTTACTGTGATCTTGGGCTGTGGGTCTTCTTACAGTGACTCCTAGATTTTTAAGTTTGTTTGCAAGATTGTTTAGATCTTCATTTGCCTCATCAATAATTCTTTGGTCAAGTGGTCCTTGTAAGTCTTTGATGTCTTCATAATTTTCTGTAGTGAAAAGACATGCATGTGTGCTCTTATCGATTTGAGGAAATTGTGCACCAGTAGCAATGCCGACATAACACTCTTCTAAAGGATCCCAATCGTTGTGACTGGATACAACGGTCATTTTCTGCCATCCCACACACGAGAAAAACATAGTCTGTTTGTTGGTGTGCCGCGATTGTAGTCTTGGAACTGCCCTTTAGTGTCTATACCAAAATACACACAAGGCGATGCTTCTACATTTAAATGGTCACACATGTCCAACTGCTTTTGTCTATATTTGTTGTATATGTAATCAGCAGGATATGTTTCCATAAGTTTGGTTCCAACATATGCACTCAGCACATTGATGTAATTGTAATTTTTTTCATTGATCACATATATCTGGTCTTCAAACTTTTTCCTTTGCATACGAATACCAATCCTATATAATTCAACAGGAAAAACTTTTGATAGAGATGACACAACATATTCTATACACTTGTGTGTGAGATCAACTTCTTGATTGACAGACAAACTGACATAAGCAAGATCTAGCATGACTGGTACATTATTTTTATCGCACTCAGTTAATAAAGTTTCTAGATAATCCGGTACTGCACCTGTGTTACTAAATGGAACACTGATTAAAACAACGTCATTAGGTTTGATTTCATCTTCGTCTAACCATGCAAATTTTTCTTTATACCAAAGACCCTTCATCATCTGGTTGTAAAAGTATTCCCCTTTGGCTAATCTTAATCTTTTATTTTCTCTAAAACGCAGATAGAACTGAGAAAAAGATTCTGTTGTGCCTTGCGTGAAACACAGTTCATTATAATCTTCCCATCCTTTGATGTTAGGGTGTACAGCAAACATCCACTGCTTGTATGTTTGAACAAATTTGCTTTTTATTTCTTCGTCATCTAGATGTGATTGATTGGATATGTATTCTTTGACTGCGTCGTCTCTTGTTTGACATGTCTCTAAATCATGAACGCTATAAGCACCTCCGAAAGGTTTGTCCTTTAAATCTGGAAGGTTTGTATACCTTGTCATAATTAACTCCTTAAAAATCCACTAACCTGTAAGGTAAATTTGTTGTGTAATCCGTTGTTTGCTCCGATGTGTAAAACTTCGCTGTCCCACATGTGTCCGTCGCCTTGTTTCCAATTTGAATCTACTACATCGTCATACTGTAAAAAATGTCCATCCTTCCAATCTTCTAAAAATATATTTGCTCTTACCATGGTTTTAGTAGATTGATTAGGGAATCTTTTTCTTAGTTGGAAAAATGTATCTCTGTGTAATGGGATTGTGTTTCCCGGCTGTTGCATAATAGAACTTACTGTTACTACATCTATACCTAATTGGTCTCCTAAATCTTGATAATCGCACTCATCTTCATTCCAAAATGTTTGCAGAAGACAAGTATTTTCAAACACATATGACTCAGGGTAACCTCCATGAGCGTCATAAATGTCTTTCATTTCATCAACTAAATTCTTAGGAGTCCGCGGATCTGTATATTTTGCTTGTAAAAATTTATCAAAGTCGGTGGTGATGTTAACTTTTCTGTGCATAAATTTATTTACTTGATAAACTTTTAGACATCATATATAATGATTGTATGACACAAGTAAAATTAATATCATATTCACAATTGCCCCATGACAGTGATCTTAACCTGGACACAGCACAAGATCTGATTTCATACTGTGCAAGAGTTTCAAATCCTGCCAACCAAATGAACACAGAAACTTCAGAACGCTTGATCAAATATTTGATAACTCACAAACATTGGTCTCCACTTGAAATGGTCAGTGCTTGTTTGGAAATCAACACCACCAGAGACATTGCACATCAAATTGTAAGACATCGTTCTTTTTCATTCCAAGAATTTTCCCAGAGGTATGCAGAGCCATCTGAGATGGGCAATCAATTTGTGTTACGTGAAGCAAGACTACAAGATCAAAAAAACAGACAAAACTCTGTAGACACAACAGACCACGAACTGATTGCAGAATGGAGAACACTGCAACAAGACATGATTGCACATGCTACTCGAGTGTACGAATGGGCCATTGACAATGGCATTGCCAAAGAACAAGCTCGTGTAGTATTGCCAGAAGGCTTGACCAAAACCAGACTGTACATGAATGGCACACTGCGTTCATGGGTGCATTACATTGAACTGCGAGGCGCCAACGGCACACAGAAGGAACACATGGAGATAGCACATGCTTGTGCTGAAGTGATTGCTAAAATATTTCCGTTGATGGACGATCTGTATTGATTTTAAAATATCAACCTGCTAAAATAAAAACTGACATGCCCACTTGCAACTACTGCTCCAAAACTTTTGCACGACAGAAAACTCTGGATGTTCACATGTGTGAAGCCAAGAGACGTTGGGAACAAAAAGACAACAAGGTGCATGTGTTGGCATTTGAAATATTCAGACGCTTCTATGAAATCAATTACAGCAACCAGAAGCCAAAAGAATATGTGGACTTTGCCAACTCACAGTACTATCGTGCATTTGTCAAAACAGCAGAATTCATCACTGGCAACACTCCCATTGAGATTGGTGCATTCATTGATTGGTTGTGTACATCAAAAATAAGAATTGACTCATGGGCCAAGCAAGGCACTGTGGACACATACATCAAACATTTGATCAGAACAGAAGGAGTCACACAAGCACTCAACAGAACCATTGTCACCATGGGCGAATGGGCAGAACAAGAAGGTGCAAGACTGGAAGACTTTTTCAAATATGTAAACCTGAACAGAGTGTGTCAGATGATTGCCAACGGTAGAATATCACCATGGGTGTTGTTGAACTGTGAAACAGGCAAAGACATGATCACCATCATGCATGATGATCACATCAAAATAATTTATGAGATGATTGATCCCGAATGGTGGAAGAGAACATTTCGCAAACGTGATGAAGATCAAGACTTTGTCAAAGCCACACTGAGAGAAGCCGGCATTGAATGAAAAAACTAGTGGACATATTCACACCAACATCAGGAGGCTTTGGCACAGATCTGTTGCCACCTGGTTATGGTTACAACAAACGATACAGATACAAAATAAATCTCAATCAATATGGAGTAGGATTCAACACAGTGATGTGGTGTTTGAGAAATTGCAAGTCAGCATGGGGTTGGTATTTTGTGGCAAAACCAAATGCTCAGTGGGGAGACTATGAAAGTCAAGATGCTGTTTTGACTTTTAAATCCAAACAAGATGCTGTATACTTTAAACTAAACCATGCCTGATATTGATATTGACTTTGCTGACAGACAAAAAATTTTAGATGTGATGCCTCACACTCGTGCAACCATATGGGATGACAAAGGCATCAAGCCTCACAACACAGGTGTGTACTTTGTCAATGTGCCAACCATACCTGGCACTGATCAATCTGCTTTTGATCACAAGGTTGCCGATCAACTTGGCTACTTCAAACTTGACTTTCTGAATGTCAACATCTATTCTCAGGTAAAATCAAGACAACATCTTGCTGAATTGTTTGCACAGGAACCACCATGGCACAGACTGCAAGATCAATCATTTGTTGATCAACTGTTTCATTTGAATGGACACTATGATGTTGTGGCAAAATTAAAACCTTGCACACTTGAACAGTTGGCCGCATGTTTGGCAATGATCAGACCTGCCAAACGATATCTCATCCACAAGACATGGTCAGAAATTTTACAACAGGTTTGGCAAAAGCCAACAGATGGTCAATATTTTTTCAAGAAAGCACATGCATTTTCATATGCTGGCGCTGTGATGGTGCACATGAATCTACTCAACTCTACGGACTAGTTGCACAGTGCGCCTACGCACTCTTTTGGCATCAGTGAGATTGCTCAACTGAACTGTGGGTCCAAAAATTACTTCACTGTCTTTGATTGAAAACGACAGCAAATATTTTCTGAACACATCAAAGTCTGTGCCGATAAAAATGTTGATGGGCAGTTTGCGATTGGATTCCCACCACCATGATTTGCCACACTCTAAGAATAAAGACTTTAAATCTTTGGACATGGCTTCATAATTGTACATGGATATCAACCTTTGGTCGCAGTTTTGAACAATGCCGAGATGTTCTTCTTTGGCAACTTTTACCAAGGTGAGAAATGGATAATTTGATTGAATATCCTTGATATCGAATGCCATTTGATATAATTACCATTCGTTGCAAGTATAGGCCTTAGTTTGTGGTCACATAAATATATCAAATGCCATGCAATATCATGTTGGGTACAAACTTACAAACGAACTGGATGTGTTCACACACACTTCTGGACTGGAAAGAAGGTATGAAAAAGTGTATGAACGATCAATAAAACTGTTCAAAGAATTCGACAACACCTTTACAGTGGTGGTTAAAAACCAAGACCAAAAGAAACAGTTTGTGAATGGAACATCTTGCACACTGCAGATATCAGATCAAAACGGTGAACTAGTGACAGAAAAAGTTGGCACAGTGTTAGATGATGGTTCCAGCACCACAACCAAAGGACACATTTCTTTTGTCATCACAGAATCCGACATGCTCAAGTTAGACCAAACTTTTTATCATGGGGTTTTGAGATTCACTGACACAGATTCCACTGTGAAAATTTTGTATGCAGACACTAGGTACGATGCGGCAATCCAGTTTGAAGTGGTGGGCGACACATCACCAGAGTTCAATGCATCACAACTGCTGACATCCTTTACATTGCTGGATGGCGAATTTATTTCAAGTTCTGTTGATGCACAACCCAATCGTAACTCTAACTCAGCACTGCACACAGCAGTGTACTATCTCACAAACTTTTCCGGCACTATCAAAATATTTGGCACCATGTCCGATGATGCATCTTATGCCACTGACGCACAACAGTCAGAATTTTATTTGATCAATAAAACTGAGTTCTCAGAAACCACAGGACGTGCATATGTAAACTTCACTGGAGTTCACAAACGTGTGGCATTTGTGGCTCATCATTCAGACAGTTCAAGTGCACCTGACTCATCCACTGTGCTATCTGGACTTGACAAAATTTTATATCGATCATAACATAACAATCATGTTATTTGTTTTCTTTCTTCTCATGGTAAAACATTTTGTGTGTGATTTTGCACTGCAAGGAAGATTTGCAAAAAAAACACATGACAAACATTTGTTAACTTCGCACCTCGGACACCTGCATGCACTTGATCATGGCATAGGCACAGCTTTGGTTTTTTTATTTGTGGCTAGTTGGGCTTTTGCACAAGGGCATGCAATCTTTGTAACCATTATTTTATTTGGTATTTTGGATTATGCAATGCATTTTTTAATTGATTGGACAAAAAATAATTTTGTTGTATCAAATGGTTGGAAACAATCTGACAGACAGTTTTGGATATTAACTTCTGTTGATCAATCACTGCACACACTGTCATACTTTTTAATTGTAATCCTGTTTGACATTTATTTTTTTTAACGTATACTATTGTTAATGTTTCCGGAACTCAAGCAAACTCTTGAATCGCATCTGCCTGCCAAAAGAAAAAAAACGCCTTCTGGTTGGACCTCATTCAATGCGCCTTGTTGTCATCACAATGGCGAAACACAAGACAACAGAACTAGAGGTGGTATTATGTATCAAGCAGATGGCTCAGTGCAGTATCACTGTTTCAACTGTGGGTTCAAATCCAACTTCACTCCAGGCAGATACATGAACAATAGATTTCGAAAATTACTGACATGGTTAAATGTGTCATCATCTGAGATAGGCAAACTCAGCATGCAGGCCATGAGACTGGCACAGGAAGTTACTCCCGAAACCAAAACACCCAAGTATGAAGATGTTGACTTTGCATATCAGCCACTGCCCAAAGATGCAGTGCCAGTCACTGCACAGCAACAATGTGTTGAGTATCTAGCCACAAGAGGCATGCAATCTCAAGACTACAAGTTTTATCATTCGCCCACAATGAAAACAAGAATAATTGTTCCTGTGATATGGCACAACAAAAACATTGGATTTGTTGCACGTGGCATCACCCAAGACATCAAACCCAAATACTATGCACAGGTACAACCAGGCTCACTGTTCAACCTTGATCAGCAACACTGGTCACGCAAGTTCGTGATACTGGTTGAAGGAGTATTTGATGCCATCATGTTGGATGCAGTGGCCATACTGGGCAGTGAAATAAATGCCAAACAGAAACAACAAATAGATGCACTCAACAGAAAAGTTATCATAATGCCTGATCGTGATCGAGCCGGAAGCAAACTTATCGATCAGGCATGTGATTGGGGATGGTCAGTGTCTATGCCGCCATGGCATGAAGGCATCAAAGATGTCAACAATGCTGTGTTGAAATATGGCAAGATACTGACCATGCAAGCAATTCTCAAACACACACATGACACCAAAACAAAAATAAAAGTCAACGAGAAACTATGGATATAAATGACCATTAACATGCAAACGTACAAACTAAAAACACCATTGCGATACCCAGGAGGAAAATCCCGTGCAATGAAGTTTCTTGGAGATTATTTCCCAGATCATATTCAATCATATGTGGAACCTTTTCTTGGTGGTGGTTCTGTGGCACTGTGGACAACACAGCAATATCCTAATGCATACATGCATGTCAACGATGCTTACTATCCATTGTATTGCTTTTGGAAAATATTGCAGACAGAAGGCAAGTCAATGGCCATGAGGCTGGAGGACATCAAACGTACCACAGGCGATGATGAGCATGCACAGCGAGACCTGTATGCCAAGGCACAACAATGGATGCACGACGACAGACAGGATCCTTTTGTTGTGGCATGTTCCTTTTATATTGCCAACAAGTGTTCCTTTTCAGGCTTGGCCACATCTTCATTTAGTAAACAAGCATACCATGGTAACTTTACAATTAATTCTATTCGCAAGCTGCCTGACTATCAGCAGTTGATTGACAGTTGGAACATAACCAATTTGGATTACTCTTATTTCATGCATGGGCATTACGATACAGACTTTATTTTTTTAGACCCGCCATATGATATCAAATCTTTTTTGTATGGTCGAGATGGTGACAAACATAAAGGCTTTGACCATGATGAATTCAAATCTCACGTTGACGATATCAAAACCAGATTTATGATAACATACAATGCAAATCCAAAATTGATTGATCTTTATTCAACATATCATTTGTTGCAATGGGATTTAAAATACACCATGCGTTCAACTGGCACATACAGACAAGATCAAAAAGACCGAAAGGAACTGTTGATTACCAATTATGAAAGGTAGTATAATATAACTGTGGAATATACAAAAGAATTACAAAAACTATTTTTAGAAATGTTTCTTGCTGATGCACAATCGTTTGTGAGAGCACAAAACATTTTTATGTATTCGCACTATGATGCAAATCTCAGAGAGCCTGCAAAGTTTATCTATGAGTATGCCAACGAATACAAGACACTGCCTGATGTTGAAATGGTCAATGCCAAGACAGGTGCAGACTTGCAGTCAGCGGCAGACATTGATCCCAAACACTTTGATTGGTTCCTTGATGAGTATGAAAGATTTGCAAGACACAAAGAACTTGAATCAGCTATCCTTGCTTCAGCAGACATGTTGGAAAAAGGTGACTATGGATCTGTAGAAGACAAGATCAAGAAAGCAGTGCAGGTTGGACTAACCAAAGACATGGGTCTGGACTACTTTGAAGATCCCAAAGCAAGACTGCAGGCACTCAAAGACAACAACGGCATGGTGCCTACTGGTTGGAAGAACTTTGATAAAAAATTATTTGGTGGATTCAACAGAGGCGAATTGAATATATTTGCTGGCGGATCAGGTGCTGGCAAGAGTTTGTTCTTGCAGAACTTGGCCTGCAACTATACAGAGCAAGGATTGAACTGTGTGTATGTCACACTGGAGTTGAGTGAGAAGCTGACAGCAATGAGAATTGATGCAATGATGACTGAGACTCCAACACGTGAAATATACAAAGACTTGGACACAGTGGATCTTAAAGTTAAGATGAAAGCCAAGACATCAGGCAAGTTGAGAATCAAATATATTCCCGCAGGAGCTACAGCACTGGATGTCAGAGCGTACGTCAAAGAGTTTGAAATACAACACAACTTGAAATGTGATGTCATACTGATTGACTATCTTGATCTACTGATGCCAATGAACAAACGAGTGTCACCATCAGATCTATTTGTCAAAGACAAGTATGTGTCTGAAGAGTTGAGAAATGTAGCAGTGGACATGAATGCACTGCTGATCACAGCATCGCAGTTGAACAGAGCTAGTGTAGAAGAGATTGAGTTTGATCATTCGCACATCAGTGGTGGCTTGTCAAAGATACAAACAGCAGACAATGTGATTGGAATCTTTACATCTCGTGCAATGCGTGAACGTGGCAAGTATCAAATACAGTTTATGAAAACAAGATCATCAAGTGGTGTTGGACACAAAGTGGACTTGGAGTTCAATGTGGACACACTGCGTATACTTGATCTAGCAGAAGATGAAGAATATCAATCATTCAAGAAACAAGCACCAAGCATATACTCTAACTTGAAAAGAACATCCACTGTGACTGCTGATGCCAAAGAAGAACACAAGTCAGATGAACCACCCAAGGATGACATTGGTAAAGTGAGAGCTAATGTAGAATCATCTAAGATCAAAGACTTGATCAAGAATCTAGGCAAAAATTAAACTGTGGAACGCATCAAAGATTTTATTTGGTGGTATAAGAAATTAACTGCTGAAGGATATGGTTACATCATGTGCATTGAATTTGCAGCTTACAACAGCAAACATCATAACAGAGATGGCAGTTACAAAATTAATCATAAAACTTATCAATAGAAATTGATTCACATTCAATCACTTCAATGTAATCTGAATTGTTCAGGTGTTTGATTCTACCAATACCACGCACCACATCGTTGTCTGTGTATGAAAAGGGTCGATTTACAGTGATATCTACGTAGTAGCCGTTGTCTATTCCTAGTGTGACAAATGTTACATACTTCTTGTTTCCAGCTTTGTAGACCCTTCCATTCGCAATTAAACCGCAAAATTCCACACGGTCAAGATATAGATGTTTGGTATAAAAGCCTGGCAAGAAAGATTTGTTTGACCACCAACCATATCGCTTGTATTGATACACAGGATCGTCCCAACGATCTGTTTTGGAAATGGTTGTGGGTGTCAATCCAGCACGTTTGGCTTCTGTCTTGTACACCCAACGCTTGTAGGATCCTCGGCAGTGTTTGAGAGCACCTTGCCAAAAGCCTTGCACATTGTGTGCCTTTTGATAGGCCAGTGCCCATATCAGTCTGCCCAAGTTCACAGCATGTGCTCTGCACAGTCCAAAACCACTCAGTGATTGCAGTGTGCGAAATATTTCATCCTTGCGTGGATGATCGCCCAGTCTGGTCATAAACTCCATCACACGTTCTTCATTCTTCTTGGCAAATGCTCTGCGATACATGTCTGCATCATAGTGATTGCATCCTATGAGTTTGGCAATCTGCACAATGGCATCATCTTCACACACCACCACATCTGATATTCTGTCAGATGACCAATCATTGAAGAACGCTGCCTTGCGTCTGCCTTCCATGGCCACTGGACGTATCAATGCTGTGGCAAACACACAGTCAAGCATTGACTGAGGGCGTATGGCTCGGAACAGTCTTCTCATGGCGGGAGATTCTCCCTGGGTAACTCCCAACACGTCTCCCCGACTCAACAAAGACGAAGTAGCCTCGTCTATCTCGGGATATTCGAATAATTTTGTTTGTGGATCTATTTCCAACAGTTGGCTGAGTCCTCGATTGGCTAGGATGTCCACTTTGAGATGTTCTAGATCCTCCACCTCGTTTTTGTCTAGTAGTATTTGATTGGTTTGTGATATTAAAGATTTTGGTAATTGCCTTGTAAACATTAAGATGCCTCCACAGTGTTTTGATATACATTTCTTTTTGCCTTTCAGTTTGTTTTCTATTCGTTTTGCCTCAACGGGATCAATGCCCAATGATTCGTAGGTGAACTTCCTGGGCAAGCGTCCCCGGTACCCTAGTCTTTTGGCTGCCTCACGTTTGGCTGACTTGTCTTGATACAACACATAGTTTGATATTCTAGCAGACTTGCCAGGCCATTTTTTGTATATGCGATTCATCACATCTTCCTGACGATAGTGTGGATAGTCAATGTCCACATCAGGTAGATCATCTCGCTTGGGATTGAGGAATCGAGCCACAGGAATGTCCCACTGGATAGGGTCAACATCAGTGATGCCCATAAGGTAACACACCAGACTGGAACCAGCCGAGCCTCGAGTCATGTGAGGAATGTCTTGAGTAATATCAAGAATATCACGGATTTGAAGAAAGTAATCCACAAACCGGAGATCAAGAATGATCTCAAACTCCTCTGCGAGTCTGGATTGGTATTCTGGTGCGGGGGGACAGGTACGTGTGAAACGTTGAGTTAGTTTGCCTATGAGTTCTATCGCCTTTACGTCTTCCATTGTCTTTGCCTTTGTTGCCTTTGTGAGCCTGAGGTTGCCTCAAACAGTAATGATATTTATCTTGTGTGATGACAGTGATTAAAAAAAATGATTCAGTAATAAATTATGTGACTGTGATGGCAGTCACTGTGTTGCTTTGATGCCACTTGTAGCAAGCATCGTAAACTGTATAGTCGTTCAGGGTGTATATTACCATAGTTGAGCTGCTTGGTGTTTCATCTATAGAATCTGACACATAGTCTAAGTCTCCAGATGCGTCTATGTTGTAGGTTCCTACTCCTAAAAATTTATTTGAAGTTGCAGTAGGTATGGACGATGAGTCCCCTAAGTTCACGGTCTGAATATCGTCTTGAGTTGCAGTGTCAGCACAGAGATAATAGGTATGCTGTGCTGTAGAATCGTAAAGAATATCGTTGATGTCTCCTCGATCCTGGAACCATATCACTCCCGAAGCAGTCTTGTTGAAGTCCCACACCCATTCGCCTTGATGAGCTGCCACTATAGTTGGTCTATAAAAAGGTCCTTCAAGATTCAATGTGGAATCATTAGCAATAGTATTGCCATACCATATGTGTTTGAATGGTTGAGCATTAGGGTAAGCACACAGTTGGGGTAGAGTTGAGTCATTATCTAAAACACGTTTATTGTAATCATACTGAGTAGTCACTGTCTCCACATCATCAATGAGGAGTTGATCTACACACACATCAGTGTGTTGGATAGGATCATTAGCAGACACTATGCGAATAGTGTGATCTCCTTGTGCAATGTTTTGAGTAAATTCAAGAGTGCCTCCTGAATCTGTCACTGTGACTGTGTGTTTCAACACATCGTCTAGATACAGTTTTACTGCAATGTCTTGTAGTTGGGTAGAATCAATGGTGGAGTCTTCATCCGGTGCCCACGCAGACGAATCGTCTTGCGACACAATATGTCGCTTGGAAAGTTTAAATTTATATGTACTCATGATCTATTTGTGTGCAGATATTTATCAGTAAATATTATCATACATCATGGATGATCTCATTATTTCAACTCAACGCACTAATCTCACACAACACGAACTGTGGCGTCATGCTGTGATCATGCCATGGCACACTGATCATGGCACCATGGGATTTGTGATGAATCAACCAGTGGCCAACCTCACTCATGAATCCATCACCACCACATATGATGTGGGCCGTGTGCCACGCACCAGGATTTTCTGTGGAGGACCACAACACACTGAACGTTGCACTGTGTTGCACTCCAGAGATTGGTCACATCAAGACTCCAGAATCATCAATGATCAATGTGCCATCACGTTCAATCGTGATGTCATCACAGCCTGTCGTGAAGGCAAAGGCCCTCGTCACTACAAAGTCATGCTGGGTTGGTGCCAATGGGAAGATGGACAATTGGATGCTGAAATGATGAGAGGTGTGTGGCATGCAACACCGTGGCATAACACAGCGTGGTCATCCTACAAATCCTCTTCAAAAATGTGGCGGAGAATTATAGAATCTGAAGCTGCTGTTACTGCTTCATCATTTATGAATTCACTTGACTCTCCAACATGAGCACAACTAAAACCCCTTTTTGCAAAGTGCCTTTCCTTGTAGGATTCACAACATCTGATCAAGAAAGATACCGTGACTGCTGTAGCAAACATCCTGTCATAGCAAGTGATAAAGGGCAACCATTTGAACAATGGTGGCGCAGTGATAAACTGAATGCTTTCAGACAACAGTTGCTTGATAGTGATCAATGGCCCAGTGCATGTTGGAGATGCAAAGTGTCAGAACAACAGCAAGGAACTAGTTTTCGGACAGCAGTCAATCAGTGGCCACAAACAGATTATGATCATCCTGCAGGCTGGAACATCATGTTTGGCAACATCTGTAATCTTGGATGTTGGTCATGTTCTGAAAAATCCAGTAGTGTGATATTCCAACACAAAAAGAAAGCTGGTCTCATCCAAGGCAATGATCTCACAGAACAAAAATTTCAAAACAATTGGCCACAACTTAAAAGCCAGGTGCTTCAAAGTTATGAACATCACGACACAGTGACGTTGACATTGTTGGGAGGTGAGCCTTTGTACAACAAAACAGTGATTGCATTCCTGTCTCAACTGGTTGATCTGGGACTAGCATCAAGAACAAGACTGGAGTTCCACACCAATGCCACTCAGTTTCCACACAAAATTTTCCCTTCAGCACATAACAACACATGGCAATATGTAAGTGCCTTTGTGAGTCTTGATGCTGTGGGGCCGTATGCTGAATGGCTGAGATATGGTTGCAGTTGGCCCAAGGTGGATGCTGTGGTGAATTCACTGATCAAAGCCTGTGACCACACTGAGATACACTGCACACTCACTGTGTTGAACATCAATCAACTCACTCCATTGCAGAAGTATGCTAATAGCAAGCAACTGAAACTGAACATCTCACCTGCTGATGATCCAGAGTTCATGGCACTGCGCCACTGGGATCAACATAGCGATCAGCTCATGGTGGATGTTTCTGACACACAGTGGCAAACCTTTCATCAGTTGATCGGTTGTGATGCTCGTCCAGGCATGAGCGAACAATTGAGAGCATACATAAAAAGTTTTGATCAAGTAAGAAAGCCTTTGCACATCTTTGATGCTGAACTAGCTGGAGCAACTGGTTGGTGACAACAATTGATTTGATTACAGGTTCAGACCACAGAGGACATGCATTAAAATGTGCCATTGAGCAACATGTGGTGTCTCATCACCAACACATCACATCATATCAAGACTGTGGTTGTCATGATGCTGTCATCAAAGTAGATTATCCAGACATTGTACACATTTTGGCATCAGCACTGAAAGGCGCCATGACCAGAGGCATTTTGGTGTGTGGTTCTGGTTTTG
>Ga0209535_1000562_pt1 | contig 26310 bp, 30 predicted proteins | sample LinPmetageLP28_FD_184041 | JGI IMG/M metagenome (GOLD analysis project Ga0209535, IMG submission 184041) | Marine viral communities from the Pacific Ocean - LP-28 (SPAdes) (version 2) | ecosystem: Environmental > Aquatic > Marine > Oceanic | place: Pacific Ocean | collected 2009-08-22
GAAAGTTGATGAATCAGTTAATGAAGGCATGTCTAAGGAGGCATTATACAGTCAAATAAGAGACATTATAGATTCTTTAGATAGTGGTGAGTCAGATGGTATTCCTCTCGATAATGAAACCGAAATGCTACTTCAACAGGAACTTCGTAGATTAAGAAAGATAATGAAATCTTTAAAAGAAGGCTCATTAACAAAGATTAATACGACATTAGAGAAAATTTATAAAAGTATTAAATAATGCCAGCATCTAAATCTAAAGCAGACTTATACAGAGGTGGATCATCTTCGACTGATATCACTACAAACCAAAATTTTGAATTAAGAAATAACGCCGGTAATACTTACTTTAATATTGAAGGGCAAAACGGTACTGCTTTATTTAATACTGCTACTATTACCTCATTAGTAAATTGCTCAGTGGTAAGTGGTTCTATGAGTGCCGGATTTTCTGTAAATGGTATGTCTACAGCTTCTTTCACCTTAAATCTAGGGGGAGTTACTATTGCAAAAGAAAATATTAGATTTATAGCTACTAATTCTAAAGTATACAGCACAGGTGATTCTACTGCTTCAGGATCATTTTTTGGGATTGATTTCCTCAGATCAAATGCATGACGTCATAATTTCGTCATATTAAAATTTGGAGTCACAGGAGACTGTTCGTATATTTACGGGGTAAGGTTGCAGCAGCAGCCAGAATTAAATAGAAACCTAAATAATTAGTTATGGAAGATTTAATGTTTTCAAACGATGTGAACTCAGAGTTCATGACCCGCGAGCAAATTCAAGAAGCTTGCCCAGTTGCCTTTTCAGAAACTCCAAGTAGTGAAGTTTCTAAGCACTACACCCACATTCCTACAGATCGTGTTATTGACGATATGGAAAAACTTGGATGGGGTGTTATTGATGCTAAACAAGTATCAGCTCGTAAGAAAGCTACTAAAGGCTTCCAAAAACACATGCTCGTTTTCCGTCACCCAGATTTGATGGTTGAGGGAAAAGATGGAGATGATGTTTGGCCTCAAATCATCATGACTAATTCCCACGATGGTAAAAATTCATTTACCTTCCAGGCAGGAATGTATCGATTTGTATGTTCTAATGGATTGGTAATTGCCGATCAAGAGTTTGGGAAAATGAAAATCCGCCATATGGGTTATGATTTTGAAGCTTTGCGTGGAACCATCGGAGAAATGGTTGAGAAATTGCCTCTTACAGTTGAGAGCATGAATAAGTTTAAAGGTACAGAATTGACTCAACCCCAAAAATATGATTTGGCTAGGAGAGCAATTGCAACTCGATTTAAGCTACAAAAAGATCAAAAAGTCGATCAAGTTTATAAGATTGATTTGGATGAAGTATTGAGGCCCGTCCGTAAAGAGGATGCAGGAGATGACCTGTGGAGTGTATTTAATCTTGTTCAGGAAAAAGTTGTTGAAGGAGATTTTGAATATGTTTCGGGTGTTAAAATGCGTAAAGCTCGTAAAATTAAGAACTTTAAGCAGGATTTGGATGTTAACCAGAAGCTTTTTGAAATTGCAAAGGAATTTGCAGCGTAAAAAAGCAGTTGCCATGTTGTTTAAGGGGGGAGTTGCCGCTCCCCCCAATAACACTAAATAATATAATTATGGGACTTAAAAATAAATATACTTCTCCTAAAGTTGAACTCCTTAATAAACTTAAAATTGGGAATGAAACTAGAGTTCTTAAAATAGAACTTATAGAAACTTCTAAGGTAAGAGATCATTATATCTACGAATGTCAATATGTTGAAAAAAAGAATATCCATCAAACATATATTATTGCGGTAGATATTGAAGACGCTATAAGTCGTCTTGCAGAAATGGTTAAAATCCCGAGCGCTAATACTAGACATTTTATTTTAGGTAATGAAACTCTTTATGTTGATGAAAAGAAATCAGACAGTTGAATTCGTAATGGAAAAAGCAGGACAATGGGGACTAAGATCAGAAGTAAGAGCTGAAGCTCTAGCTTTGATCAAAGAAGATCCAACCCTAGACACGGGTTCTGCGTATATTATGGCGGCTCGTGATTGGGATGTATTGTGAATTTTAGAACAGTAAAAAATAAAAAAGTTAATCCTGTTAATTACACAGCTAAGATAATCCAGGATAATCCTTTTGTTGAAACACATATTGGAACTGATTCTCAAAGAGTTGGTTCTAATATTAATTATGTAACAGCTATTGCATATCGTTACCCAATGAGAGGGGTTCATTATATTTATTGTAAAGAAAAATTTTTTCTAATTAAAGATGATTGGATTAGATTATGGATGGAGACCGAAATGACAATGCAAATAGCAGAAAAACTTTCCAATAATCTTCCAGGGATTCGTTTTGAAATTGATATGGATTATAATGATGATGAATATTATATGAGTAATAAATTGGTATCAGCTGCTAGGGGTTGGGCACAATCTTTTGGTTATAAAGTTAATATAAAGCCTAATAAACAAATAGCAACACGAGCCGCAGACTATCATTGCAGATGAATTATTGGACATATACAACAACATATAAAAATTTAGAAATTAACTATATTTATACACATGGAACACCGACTAATAAAGGCTCTGAAAAAACAGGCAGAAGCAGACAAAGAAGAAGCACTACTTACCTTAGAAACCCTACTACATTCACCGGCTGGCATTGGTGAACATACCTCAGGGCATTTTTTAGAGGAGGGGCAAAAAGCACTTCAAAAACTAACTGATGCTGAGGATCAAATCGAAACTTTGAAATTACACTTTGGACATTAATAAAATATTTGGGTCATTCAATTCATCATCTAGGGATGAAGGGAGTCTGTCTTCCTTTACACCCCCTAAAAGAATATCTGTAGTTGATGAAAATAGCCCCTCATATAAATTAGGAATGTTTCGGAAATTAATTTTAAACTATTTAAATTATACTACCCAAGTAATAGGTTTATTTGATAAAGCAGACCCAACGTTAGATATAAAGGATATTAAAAGAGTAGGTGAATTTATGCTTTATGAAAGAGCATATGATTATATTAAAGATATAGATTTACAAGATAAAAAACACATTAATGCTTTATTTAGAGAAGCTAAAAATTCTAAAATAGATTTTGAATCCGCTTTAAATAAAAGTATAGACCATTTCGAAAATTTAGAAGAATATGAAAAATGTGCAGTTCTCAAAAAATACCTTGATTTTTTAAATTTTTCATCGTAACTTCGTTATAAACAATAAAAATTATGCAATATAGACAACACATTCAGAGGAAACTTGAAAACCTCGAAGCAAAATTAAAGCACGTTGAATACCATAATGGTAGAGGGAATCGACAGGAAGTGGAATCCGCTAAAAAACAGTGTGAAGATTTAGTTGAAGAGATTAAGGCGGCAGTTGAGCGAGAGCCGATGTCACCTAATGAACAGAACAAAGTATGAACCTAACAGCTGAACAAATTCAGGGGAATTGGGATGAATTCACTGAAAATATCCACAAGTATATTACAGGGGGGAGGAAGGAAAAACTTCTTGGGTTTTATAGAAAGTACGAAGAGCGCATTATGATAATGCCTGCTGCCCATAAAAAAGAATATCATAATTCATTCCCAGGAGGATATGTTGAACATGTTAATCGGGTAGTACGTTGTGCTATTAAACAATGTCAATTGTGGGAAGAAGAAGGAGCAGATATGACTACTTTTACTGTAGAAGAATTAGTGTTTTCTGCTATTAACCATGATCTTGGAAAAATGGGGGATGAAGACAATGAATCTTATATCCCACAAACCGATAAATGGAGAAAAGAAAAACTAGGCGAGGATTATATGTTTAATAAACAAGTCCCGTTTGCTTCTGTTCCTGATAGAGGTTTATTTATGCTTCAATCTCATAATGTTAAATATTCATTTAATGAAATGCTTGCAATCCAAACTCATGATGGGTTATATGATGTGGCTAATGAAAAATATCTTAAAGCATATATGCCCGAGCAAAAACCACGTACTTCTTTACCATTCATTTTACACCAGGCGGATATGATGGCGGCTCGTATTGAATTTGAAAGAGAATGGTTACCTAAATTTAAAAATTCCGTGCCTCCCCAGGAGAAAAATTTTATATTGAACACAGAGTCTAAAAAATCAACTAAAGACAAAGCACTTTCCCAACTTGAAAGTAAAGGTCTTAAAGATTTATTTGATAAATTATGATAGAAACAGTAGTCATCAGTATATTAGGGATATTAGTTGTAGTCTTAGGATTTACAACTCGTAATCTCTTACGTAAGAATGAAAAGCAAGAAGATATTCTTGCAGGATATATTACTTACTTAGATCAATTTAGTCGAATTATAGAAATCTCTGATGAGAAGCTCAAGAAAATTGATGAGCGTGGTATTTTTAAAAGTGATGACGAAATAGGTTTCATTTTTCAGCAAATTACAGATCTTCAGGGAATTCTATCTAAATTTAGGATAGATAAATTATGAGCACATTACCCCCTAGAAAAAGGAAGAAGAAAACCAAAAATATGTATTTTACCCAGGATACAGAGGATGCTATTGTTAGATACAATGGCTCTTCTGATCCCGAGGAAAGAAGTAGAATTTATCAGGAAGGAATCCATTATGGATTTTTTAAGCTTACGGAAAATATTATACATACCTTTAAATTTTATTATACAGAGGTAAATGAAATTGAACATCTTCAACATGAAGTAATTACATTTCTATTAGATAAAATTCATTTATTTGATCCTACACGTGGAACCAAAGCGTTTTCATATTTTGGTACGATTGCAAAGCGGTATTTAATTATACAAAATACTAAAACTTACAAAAAACGAGTAGATAAAGCCCCAGTGGATGAATTACACCATAATTTAAAATACTCATATGATATGGATTATGATCCTATGGAAAAGGATAAGGATTCTATTTTTATGGATGAGTATATTAAATATTGTAATTCAATCCTTACGGATTTATTTCCTAAATTAAGGGATGCTCAAATAGCAGATGCTATTTTATCTATTTTTGCTTCCAGAGATCAGTTGGATGTATTTAATAAAAAAGCACTATACATCTATATAAGGGAAATGGTTGATGCCAAAACTCCCCAAATTACTAAAGTCGCCAGTAAATTAGGAGATATTTATAAAGCCCATTATCTCTTTTATAAAGAAAATGGATATACTAATTTTAAAGATACTTCATATTTATAAATAAAATAAATATGGGGCAGTTAGACAAAAATATATTTGGTAAAAAAAAATTCTCTAATATTTTAGAAGAAATTTATAACAATCAAAAGAAAAAAGAAGAACAAATTTCAACTCTTATATCGGAGCTAAAACCTTTAATACAGGATATTGGAGATGCTACTTTAGTTGTTCCTCTTCTTAAAGAGTATTTAGAAATTTCTGTTAAGAATGATGAGCAGCTTATTAAAATGGCTACTATTGCTCAACGTGCTATCCAAAGTGATGGAGTTGATGATGGGAATTTTGGTATGACTGAAGATGAGAAACAGCAATTACTAAATGAAGTAAAGAAATTCAAAGACGATAAGAAATAATGCCTAAGTTAAACTATGGTATAGGGGGGTTCGCTAATTATGCTAGAAATTTAGTTAGTGACACCGTAGATTCAGCTATTCCTAAAGAACTTAATAGTTTTAGAGTAAAGGATATTATTTTAGATGAAAATCACCCCCACTTTAGTACTTATGGAGAATGGGCTTCTATAGGTATGGTTTTAATAGAGGATGTAACTAATCCTAGTGAAAATAAGGATGCTATAAGAGTAGCATACCCTTTATTTCCTAATATAAAGCATTATCCTTTATTAAATGAAATTGTTGCAGTAATAGATCTCCCAGATAGTAAGTTAGAGGAAGCAGGGAATTCTAAAATATCTTATTATTTTCCCCCTATAAATATTTGGGGCACACCCCACCACAACGCTATTCCCGGTACATCTAATCCACCTTTTTCATTAAATAAAAGTATTTCTCAAGTATTGGGGGGTAGCCCTAATAAAACTACCAACGAGACTATAGAACTTAAATTAGGAAAAACTTTTATAGAACAATCTAATATAAATCCTTTAAAACCCTTTGAAGGAGATCATATAATAGAAGGAAGATTTGGACAATCCTTAAGATTTGGTAGTAGTGAAGGTATATCTCCTATTACTAAAATAAGAAATGGGCAGGGTGAAGAAACAAGTGAGGGATGGAATACTATTGAAGAAGATATAAACTTAGACAAAGCTTCTATATATCTAACTTCTAACCAACCAATAGAACTAGAACCTAATACCTTTAATTATAATTCTTATTCATCCCCACCCGAATTAATTCCTAGTTATGCACAAAACCAAGTTTTAATAAACTCAGGAAGAGTAGTATTAAATTCTAATATTGATAGTGTTTTAATTAGTTCAGCTAAATCTATAAATCTAAATTCTCAGGATACCATTAATATAGATAGTAAAAATTCATTTACAATAAATTCTCCTAACATATTATTAGGGGATAAAGGAGCAACAGAACCCCTATTAAAGGGTGATATTACTATACAATTATTATCTGAATTAGTAGGGGAATTAAGGAAATGGATGAGTCAATTTAATAATAATCCTTCTCCTTACATGGCTTATATGATCGCTTCAACTACCCCATTAATTAGTACTTTAGTTTCATTAAAGAATGATTTAGAAACCAAAACAAAATCTAAAGTAAGCAAAACTATATAATGGCTAAAATCGAAGAAAATATAATTAACAATTCTACCCCCGGGGAATTTAAAAAAAAAGGAATTGAAGCTTTAATTGTACTAGTAACAAATCAGGCTATGTTATTTTCTGATAGATTAATACCTTCTTTAGAGAAACAGTTAGTTAAGGTTGAGGGTGATTGTCCTACTCGAGAGGAATTATCTAAAGTGATTTCTATTAGAAATAACATATTAGATCAAGCTAATAATATATCTAAAATTCTTAAGGGAGTAACATTTACAGTTAATTTAGCTAAATTGGGTATAAACACTTTAGTAAAGTTAATAACTGCCCTAAAAAGAGGTAGAGTAGCAGTATCCATAATAGCAAAATTTATTCCATTCGGTCTCCCAGGTGCAATCCCAGCTTCTTTAAATGATTTAGATACTCTTATTACTAGTCAAACTTTTGATAAATTTGGAAACCCTAAAATTCCACCCATTAAAACTGCTGTAAATAGCATTTCAATCCCATTAGCATTAATATCATTTTATATTAATGAATTTATTGTAAAACTAAAATTATTAGACGATAATATTAATAAATGCCGTAATGTAATTCTACCCCAACCCGATGAGGCACTAGTAGAAATTTCTACTGTACAAAGACAAGCTGAGGAAAGTGTAAATTTATCTACTTACCAAGGTTTTATTTTTGAAATTGAAGAAGTTCCATTTTCACCTACTATAAATAGAAAAAGAGCTTTAGGAAAAAACGATGATGGAATTACTTTAATCCAAACCGAACTTTCTTTCACCCCATCAGACAAAGTATTAATAAATGAGTTAAAATTCATTATTGATAGAGATAATTTAAAAGCTTATTAAATATAATATTTATAATCAATGAAATCGCAAGTACTTAAAAATTTAATTAAAGAATCTGTTAGAGAAGTAATTCAAGAAGAATTAAAAGAAATCTTATTAGAAGCAGTTAGAGCTCCAAAACAAGTTATTTCTTCTCCAACTTCTTCACCTATGGAAAATAAACCAATTAGTGAAGATAAAAGAGCAGCCTATGCTAATATTTTAGGGGAAACAGCAGGACAGCTTACTAGCCAAGATGTCAACCAATTTAATCCCCAAGGAATAATGCCCGGGGGGGATTTACCTCAAGGTAATGTAGGCATGGATCAAATCATGGGTCTTTTAAAACCCACTAAATAATGGCAATAGAAGTAGGAAATATACCAGCATTTGATCAAACCCCATCCATTGGATTAGGGTTAGCCCTTCCTTTTAAATCTCTTGCAACCTCCGGTTCTGATTCTGTTTTTAAGATTAATTACACCAGCGCCGAGCAAGTAAAATTTAATATGATCAATTGGTTTCTTACTAATAAAGGAGAAAGAGTATTTGACCCCAATTTTGGGGGAAACATATCAACATACCTTTTTGAGCAAAGTGGTCCTTCCGTACTTGAAACTCTAAAAAAAAGCATAGAAGATGATATAGCTTTAGTGTTTCCTGTGGTTGAATTAAAAGAAGTTATAGTTACAGAAAGCTTAGATGGGCATACTATCAAAGCTCAAATATTCTACTCAGTATTTTCAAGTGTAGATCAATTTATAGAACTTAACATACCATTATAATGTCATACGATTTAATAAATAGTAATAACGGAATTAATAGAAATATTAAATACATTAATAAGAATTTTTCTGATTTTAGATCAAATCTTATTGGGTTTGCTAAAACTTATTTTCCTAATACTGTTAATGATTTTAGCCCTTCCTCACCTGGAACTATGTTTATTGAAATGGCTTCATATGTGGGTGATGTTCTTTCATTTTACACAGATAATCAAATACAAGAAAATTTTATTCAATATTCTAAACAGTTAAATAATTTATATGATTTAGCTTACATGATGGGGTATAAACCTTCTGTAAGTACTGCTGCAACTACTCAAATTGAATTATTTCAAACTGTACCCGCTATATACGATGCTAGTACAGATGAAAATGTACCTGATTTTAAATATGCCTTAGCTATATCTGAAAATACTCCCATACGTGGAGGAGAAGGGCCCACTTTTTTAACCCAAAACAAAATTGATTTTAGTGAATCTAGCTCATTAGACCCTACAACAATAAGCGTATATGAAATCTCAGGAGAACAACCAGTTTCTTTTTTATTGAAAAAAACTACTAAAGCTATCTCTGCTACTATTAGCACAACCACAATAACAGTAGGAGAACCTGAAAGATTTTTTACTCATAATATTAATACTCAACAAGTTTTAGGGATTTTAGATGTTGTTGATAGTGATGGGAACGAATGGAATGAAGTGGATTATTTAGCTCAAGAAACAGTATTTGAAACTATTAAAAATACTAATCCTTTTGTTACTGACCCTAATACTCAAGCTGACTCTTCAGAAGTAGGAGATTTATTAAGGTTAAAAAAAGTTTCTAAAAGATTTGCATCTAGAATTATAAGTAACAATAATGTTAATGATGGAAGTGCTACTTTGCAACTTCAATTTGGTGCGGGTACTACTGAAGACTTTGATGAGCAAATCATTCCTAACCCAGATAATGTGGGAATAGGATTACCCTCAACACAGGATAAACTTAAAACCGCATTTGCTCCTTCTAATTTTATGTTTACTAAAACATATGGTATAGCTCCTTCTAACACAGTTTTAACTGTGAGATATTTAACAGGTGGGGGTGTTGCAGCTAATGTAGCCGCTAATACTTTAACTGATATAACTAAAGCGGGGAATGTTCTTCTTACAACCTCAAATAACCTAGATGCTACTTTAGCTCAAGAATCTTTTAATTCCTTAGTTGCAAACAATCCAAATGCTGCTACTGGGGGAGGGGATGGAGATACTGTTCAAGATATAAGGAAAAATTCATTGGCTAATTATGCGGCCCAATTAAGAAGTGTAACTCAAGATGATTACTTAGTAAGGGCATTAAGTATGCCTTCTCAATATGGATCCCTAGCTAAAGTTTATATTGAATCTCAAAAATATGACAGCCTCCTCCCAGGAGAAGAGCCATCTGTTTTAGATTTATGTGTCTTAGCTTATAATGATAACACTAATTTTGTAAATGCTACACCAACATTAAAACAAAATTTATCTACTTATCTTTCTCAATATAGAATGATAAATGATTCTGTTAGGATTAAAGATGCTTTTATTATTAACATAGGTGTTAATTTTGAAATTGTAGTATTACCTAATTTTAATAGTAACGAAGTACTTACCCAATGTATCCTTAAGTTACAAACTTATTTTGATAATAAAAATATGCAAATTAACCAACCTATATTGCTTAGTGAGTTATTTGCTCTTTTAGGATATTCAGAGGATTTAAAAGGAGTACAAAATGTAAAAAGCATTGAAATAGTTAATAAAGTAGGTGAAAGTTCAGGTTATTCTCAATATGCCTATGATATTAAGGGAGCAACTCAAAATAATGTAGTTTACCCATCTCAGGATCCCTCAGTTTTTGAAGTTAAATTTCCTAATACAGACATAAAAGGTAGAGTAGTACCATTATAATATAAACCATGGCAGTATATAAATTATTTCCCGAAAAAGATTCAACTATATATTCTGAGTTTCCTACTCTAAATACGGGGTTAGATGAAATTATAGAAGCTTCTACTTTTTACAATTCTTTACTTCCTCAAGTAAGTAGGTATGTAATTAAATTTTCTCAAACAGAAATAGAAGATATAGTAGATAATAAAATTGGTACTAAAAACTTCCAAGCTAATCTTAAAAACTATATAGCAAATGTTACTGGAATTAATGCTGAAACTACTTTAGAAGTTTACCCAGTTTCAGGTTCTTGGAATATGGGGACCGGGAGATACTCAAATGATCCTATTACTACTAATGGGGTATCTTGGAAATTTAGACTTACATCGGGATCAGGTGAATGGCCCACATCATTTCAACCTTATGTTACAGCTTCTTATACCGAAGCAAATACGGGTGGAGGAACTTGGTATACAGGATCAGGTTTAGGGTTAAACGTAACTCAATCTCAAATATTAGATTACGCTAGTGAAAAAGATTTAAATGTTGATGTTACTAATACTATTTTAACTTGGGTCAGTTCTTCTAATAGTTTAGGAGGATTTCCTAACGATGGGTTTTTAGTTAAACAATTGGATTCAGATGAATTTATTGCCGATAGGGATTATGTTACTACTGTTAAATATTTTTCTATAGACACTCACACTATTTACCCGCCACAGCTCGAATTTAAATGGGATGATTTTATATATAACACTGGATCATCGTCTAATACGGAAATTGATACCGCTCGCATGGTCGCTACGTTAGATAATAATAATGGAACATTTAGAAGGGATAGTGTTAAAAAAATTAGAATTAATTCTAGGCCTCAATTCCCCCAAAGGGATTTTGAAACAGGCTCATCGTATACTAAATGCCATTATCTTCCTACAGCTTCATTTTATGCTGTAAAAGATTTAGACACTAATGAATTTGTAATTGATTTTGATACTACTTATACTAAAATTAGTGCAGATAGTGAAAGTAGCTATTTTACTTTATACATGAATGGGTTAGAACCCGAAAGGTACTATCAAATTTTACTTAAAGTAAATATTGATGGAGAAACCTTAATATTAGATGATAATTATTATTTTAAAGTTATAAATGGATAATAATATAAACACATATGACTCAGGGAGTGCTTTAAATCTAAGGAAAAAATTATATGATAAAGAAGCTTACCTTAATACCATTAATACTCAATTTAATGAATTACTCCCCCCTTCCCTTCCTACCCCAGTAGAAGAAGTAACAACTGTAGATGAATTTTTTCAAATATACGAAAGTTTATTTTATGAAATTCCAAAAGAAGGTAGTGTAAATTCTCACGAATTTTTAATAAAACAAAGTACAGAATATGTTGGCTCACAAGGGTTAGCAAATGAAATACAGGCACTTTTAGATGAGATAACTTTTTTAAGACAAGAGAATCTTACTTTACAACAAAACATTATTGATTTAATAGAAGATGATAACATTAACCCCACTGAATAATCCTGAAGGAGCTATCCAACAAGAATATAGTTCTTCTCAAGAAGCGCTTATTCCTGTGGTGGACTCTACTTCAGAGTTTAATCCGGTAACGGATCAAGTTATATTTTCTGTTGAAACTGTTACAGGAGAATTATTACAAAGTGGAAAAGTTTCTAACTTTACAATTAGAAATTATGAAAATACTTCAAACGAAGATCAAATTTCCTCAGTTGTAGTATTTCCTATTAGAGATTTACAAAATAGTGGATATAATATAGGAGTATATAATGTGTATTATAACTTTTATAGAACAACTTTAAAGTCGGATGAATATAAATATTTTATTCAAGAAATATCTCCCACTAGAACTGAATTAAGATTATCTGCTAATAATGTTTCTAGTGAAGAAATTAATTTATTAGTAGAAGAATTTAAATCTACTTTAGAAGGTAAGGCATTTAAAGATTTTTATATTAATATTAATGGGTCTTATTATATAGCTAATAATATTACAATAGATAGCACTTCAGTACCTAGTACTATATTAGTAAAATTATATCAACCCCTTCCTCCATCTATTTTAGTTAACTCTCAATTACAAGTAGTATTAGAAACAGCAGAAACAGTAGGATATAGTCTAAATTTACCTCCTAAACCTATTACTGTAGAAGAAGATATTGTATATCTTAAGGGACCAAATTTTAACTACCAAATTTCTGATCAAATTAATAATTCTACTGAGTTAAAAAATTATGATTCATTAGTAGAAATTTCCCAATTAAGTTCATCTTATAATGAACTAGAAAATATTTTAAATGAAAAGGGTATAAATATTAATATAGATTATACTGAATTTGCTAATTTTGTTCAATATAGCTCAGCTGAAGAAAGATTATTAAATTTTTATTATAAAGTAGGACAAATTGAAGGATATAATAACAGTATTAACAGTATTAACACTATTACAGGTTCAACTTCTTCTTCTTTACAAATATCTGCAAGTAGGGGTACTTACGAAGCTCAGATAACAGATATTATTCAAAATTTTGATGGTTATGAAAATTATCTTTACTATACTTCAGGATCTTTATCCTATCCTAAATCTAATGCTAACCAACCTTATTTATTACAATCTACTGGGAGTACAGAAGTATTAAATTGGTTAGGAAGTAAAGATGAAGCTACATCTGAATATGGAGGTAGAATATTTTCGGCATCCCAATATGATAATGAAAACCAAGATAGTTTAATAAACACTATTCCAGACTATTTAAGGAATGACTCGGATAACTCAGGTTATGAATTATTTTTAAATATGATAGGGCAGCATTTTGATATAGTTTATTCTTATATTAATACTATTACTGAAAGATATAATGGTGATAATAGATTGGATTTTGGTATATCAAAAGATTTAGTATCTGATGCTTTAAGAGGGGCAGGATTAAAATTATATCAAAATAATTTTTCATCTGATGATTTATATGCTTCTTTATTAGGTGTAAATGGGTCAGGAAGTTTATTAGCTCCTACTGGTTCTGAGGTAATAGAAACTTACATCTCGGCTTCTAATGTAGCTATTCCTTTAAACAATGTAAATAAAGGAACTTATAAGCGTTTATATCATAACTTACCTTATCTTTTAAAGAAAAAGGGAACGGTTGAAGGATTAAGAGCCTTAATAAATTGCTTTGGTATCCCTGATACAATTCTTAGAATATCTGAATTTGGAGGGAAAGATAAAACTAACTCTAATGATTGGGATTACCAACAATCTAAGTTTAATTATGGTTTAACGGGTACAGATGTGACTTTATCTGCTACTGCTTTAAATTCCGCATTTGATGGGGGGTTAAATGATATTAGTTTTAGATTTAAATACATAAGTGGTGCTCTCCCTCCTAATGGAAATGTTTTAATAGCTGGTACTATTGGGAGTGAAAATATAAATCTTCAATATGCAGGAGGAGGAATGGTTAGTGCTAGTTATTCAGGATCTATAGTTTCACAAAGTGTCTACGATGGGGTATTTAGGGTAGGATCAAATGAGGTAACAGCTTCTTTCTTTAATGGGGAGTGGTGGACAGTAGGTGTTGGTAAAACTAAATTAAGAACAGGAACTAAGATATATAATGGAAATGATGGTTTTAAAATTGGATTTACTACTTCTTCGGTAGGTCCCTCATTAACTTATGGAACTGGGATGACTTTGGTAGGTGCTGATAGTAAATTAGCATTCCAAGAATTAAGATTATATAGCAAAGCAACTACTGATTCTCAATTTAATGACTTAGTAATGAATCCTCTTTCAATTGAAGGAAATTCATTTACTTCATCAAAAGATGAACTAGCATTTAGAGCCCCATTAGGAGCAGAACTCGATACAGGTAATAATGCATTATCGACTAATTATTCATCGATTCACCCCGCTATTACAGGTTCATCTGTAACCCAATCCTTTTCAGCAAATAGTAATTACCAATTTGTAAATGGTGCTGTTACATATATTAGCAACTCAGAATTTATCTATTATGACCAACCCGCAGTTGGTATTAAAAATAGAATTTCTGAAAAAATAAGAACCCAATCTAAAGTTCTCCCTGAAGTAGGAAATACTTTATCATCTTATAGGAGTATTCAACAAAATTACCCACAAAGTTCTAGTAATTATACTAAGGATATAAATTATGTTGAAATTGCATTCTCTCCTCAAAACGAAATTAATGATGATATTAATAATAGTTTTGGATATTTTGATATAGGCGAATACATAGGTGATCCTAAACAATTTAATTCATCCTCATATTCATATCCTGATTTAGATAAATTAAGAAATGATTATTTTGACAAATATTCCAAAAATTATAATTGGAAAGATTATATAAGACTTATTAAGTATTTTGATAATTCCTTATTTAAAATGGTACAAGATTTTGTACCTGCAAGTTCCGGATTAGCCTCAGGGGTTGTAATTAAACAACACTTATTAGAAAGAAATAAACAACGACCTGCTCAAGCTGAAACATCCCAACATGATTATAGTGCTTCTATAGAATCTGGGTTCATTAGTGGGGGGCAAGGAGGAGCATTTGATGCTATAAATTTTCCAACTTCTTCTAAAGAATTTATAAATGGAGTTTCCCCTCAAGTTACTCAAAGTTGGGTTTATGATGTTGACACTCCTTATGGTATAGCGGCCTTTACTCAGTCTTCTCAAGAGGAATTTTATGATGGAGAATTTAGTGGCAGTGAATTTACTGCTTCTTCGGGAGAATTAAATCCATCAAATACAAGTAAAAAAGCTAATGTAATAGAAATAAATTATGATGTATTTTTCTTTAGTAGTAGTACTTCTCCTTTACCTCCATTTCAAAGTGCTTTCCAAGGTCCTCTACAAGGGGAATTATATTTATGGTACGATACTGGAAGTTTCTTAAGTACGGGGGAGGGAAGTTCTCCTCAAGGTCAAATTCAACAACTCCCTAACGCATTAGGCGGAGGATAAAAAATAAATTAAATGGCAACACCACCACCAGATAATCCTAATTATGGTCAAGTTTTTACTAAAGGGATAAAGTATATTAAGATTAATAAACTTGATAAAGATGGAGAAGATTTTGGACCTCAATTAGCTATTGCCGATAGTCTTAATCTTAAATATCCTGATATTGGGAATGTTCAATACAATATATTAACTACACAAGATCAAGGAGGGCACTATTTAATGGGGGTAGTTGCTAATGAAAATACATCTTCTCTTAATGAAATTAGAAATTGGGATTTAGATTTAGCTAGAGGTACTTTAAGTAAAACCTTAAACCCTTTTGATGTAGCTGTATGGAATAACGCTAACGACTCGGGATTATATGTTATAGGAGCTAATCCCCAAAATTATTACAACGATGCTACAGATGTATACACCTTAAACGCTCCTAACATCCCTGTATCTGTAACATCTAGTATCCAGGTAAGTAATTTTAGTGGATTTGGTGGTAATTATTTTTCTTTATTAGTTCCTACCCAATCCATAGATGCCTTTATAGAAGGATTTGATTATACTCAATTTGATCAATTAGGAATTCAAGTTTTAAATACTATACCTGTTAGTGCAAATGGTTTAGCCTCAGCTCAAAATATATTTAATGCCACATCAGGGGGTCCATGTTTCTTTGCGGGTATGTATATAGCTTTTAGTGGAGCTATTACTTTAATCCAAACCCAAATAAATTTTAACCAATCTATTGCTGCAAATAGCACCAATAATGATATAATAATAAACATTAACCCAGAAATTGGTAATTTTGAATATTCTGATTTTAATGCTACATTAGGGAATGCTAGTTTTCCTCAATTTTCTTCAGTATTTCAAAAGATAGATTATTCTAGTAACCAAGGACTTACTCCTATTAATTTAGGTTTAATTATTAGTGGATCTGCTCCTAGAGCTACAGTTCAAGACTCTAACTATTCTCAAAATGGGTGGTCTAATGGAAGATATAAAGGGAGTAAAGTCAGTTCAATAGATTTTAATTAATAAGACATGCCAACACAAGCTATAGCACAACAAACCCCATCCCCTCAAGCAACAAGTTTAGAGCAGGAACAGTTAAATAATTTTTTAGGTCCTGTTAATGGTGCTTTAGGTGGGTTACCTGTTGCCGAAAGAACCAGTGAATATTTTGCAGTATATACAGGAGCAGGAGGAACAGGTCCCGAAATTATAGATCAAACTGCTGTTTTTATTAGTTATTTAGTAGATGCTAAAGGTAATTTAAGTAAACCTTCAACAGAATATGTTTCTCTTGATAATTTAATTCAAAATTTTGAAGTTGGGAAAAATGTTGTCCTTAGAAATAGTACTCCTTCGAATTCAAGTGGTAATATTTTTGGAAAACAAAAGATAACAGGTATAGGAAGACAAGTTCCAATTTTGTATTCTGCAACTGGGTCTACTGCCGGGGCTAATATTGATACATTAAATTTTGATGGCAGTCTTAACCAATCAACCCCTAATATGTTAGGGAATATGACTAAACCAAATATTAACCCTGATAGTAGTTATGCTGACTATCAAACTATTACTGGGTATAGTACTCCTACTATAGAACCTGACCCTTTAGTGGCAACATATAATAATACAAATGGAACATATTCTGTAATTAGCAATGGATTAGGGGATGTTCAATTTTTTAAAATTAAAATTTTAGCACAAATTTCAAATAATAATGATGATGATAGTTTTGCTGTAGATTTTAGCATTAGAAGAGATGGTAGTGAAGTAGCAACTAAAAGCTATACAGTTCCTGATGATGATTCATTAAATATTGCTAATGGGAATGATCCATTTGAATTTTTTGTTTTTGGAAATGGTTTAGCTGGTAACCCAGTTTTTGATGTTCAAGTAAGATTCCCTAATGGTGGAATTGATAATTTGTTTATTGATTTTATTCGACTACAAGTTTCTGCTCAAAGTCCACTACCTGGATTTCCTGATGCTGTCCCCCCTTACTGGTCTACTGGGAGTGATTCTACTAATTTATATTTAACTGCTTCTGCAGAACTTTCTGAAAATTATACTAACATCCAAAATTCACAACCCGTTACAGATTTAGCGAGTGCTAATGATTTTAACCTTTCTGATATTAATGTACCTTTTGAAGTGAAGATTGGTGACAGAATAAGATTTGAATATAATATGGAAACAGATTATATTATATATGAAATAATTGAACCAGGTGCAGATCCCGAAGGATTATTAAGATTAAAATTAAATCAACGCGTACCTGATACAGTCAATAGAGATAACTTTATTCTCCACAGGGTTGATGTGAATGACCCAACCTACATAATATTAGATGTTGCCAAAAACCAATTAAGTCCTGGGAGTTCACCTTTTAAAGGTGTTATACTTCCTGAATTTCCTACTCAAGAATTAAAAGATAATATCGATGATTTAGTTTTAGAATTAAAAGATAAAGGAATATTAGCCGATAGCTAATAGAAAAATAAAATAATAATATTTATAGCCACATATTTATAACCCATGGGATATTTAAACAATTCAGTAGTAACAGTAGATGCCATCTTAACAAATAAAGGCAGAGAACTCTTAGCAAGAGGAGATGGTTCTTTTAGAATCACTCAATTCGCTCTTTCAGATGATGAAGTAGATTATACATTATATAATCCTACCCACCCTTCAGGAAGTGCCTTTTATGGTCAGGCTATAGAAAATATGCCTTTACTTGAAGCTTTTCCTGAGACTACTCAAAATTTAAGGTATAAATTAGTAACTTTACCTAGAGGTACTGCGAAAATGCCTGTACTTGATGTAGGATTTGCTTCTATTACCTTAAAACAAGGAGCATCTTTAGCTATTACTCCTCAAACTTTAAATTATTTAGGTAATAATCAAGTATTTGAAGCCAATGGTTATACCGTTACTATAGCGGATGTTAGAGTATTAAACACCTTTAATGGTGTAGGTATTCAAACTGAAGAAGCTACTCAATTAAACCAAACTGAAACTTTAGGTACAAATGTATCTAAAACTGTTGTAGGTACTACTATTAATTTAACTGCTACTACTGTTAATACTTTATTTGGTACTAGTACTGAATTAAATACCTCACTTCAATTAGTAGGTAGAGATAGTGGAGCACGAATTACAGTCCCAGTAAAAATAACAAAAACTAACTCATAATGTCATTTAAAAGATTAGATCCAGATGATTTCTTAATTAGTGCAGAGAGCATTACTGCAGGAGCTTGGACTGGTAATTCCCCAACTTTAACTCAATTTTTTACTTCTTCAGTACAAGCGTCATCTACTAGTGGAAATTATTATTTAAGTGTTTTTCAAGATGTATCTACTACAGTAGGTTCTGAAGTGCAGTTTAATATTGCATTTGGGGATGCTAATGGATCTGGGTCAGTTTTGTATGACGCAGGTATTAATGGAAAATCCTATACATCTACTGTGTTTGGTCAATGGCAAAATATTGTTTTAGGTGATGAAAATAATGATTTTATATTTGGTGGACATGCTCCTACTCAACAAAGTTTTTATGCCATTACAGTTGATAGATCTAAATTTAAAGGGAGCATATTCCCAGGTACTTTAGATTTAAGAATTCAAAGTTCCAGTGCTTTTAATTTACGATTAACAGAGAATAGTAAAGATGTCTCTACTGTAACCTTTAATGAAGCAGGTAGAGTTTTCCAAATCGTCTCAGGATCAAATGGAGAAGCAGTAGGATCAGGACCAACTCCTTCAGGTGCGGTTGCTAATGGTATGACAGCATCAGGTTCTTATGGATTATTTCTACCAGATATTGGAACTATACTTTTAAATGCAGCTGCCCTAGATTTACCAGGTAGTGCTGGTGGAGCCGAAATAGGGACTTTATTAAATTCTAATACAGCGGATAATAATGCGGGGCGATTATTTAGTCGTATAAACTCTGCTGGGAATTTTACTTTAAATAGTCAAGAAAATGTAACTTCGGATTTTGTCTTTGTAAGAGCTAGAAACTCAGAATTTAATTATTCAGCAAATCCATCATTTATTTCGGGGTCTACAGGTGAAGTAATCTATAATGATTTTATAAATGCCCCCCAAACCTTTATTTCTACCATAGGAATGTATAATGATTCTAATGAATTATTAGCAGTAGCTAAATTAAGTAAGCCTCTTAAAAAAGACTTTACTAAAGAAGCCCTTGTTAGAGTTAAGTTAGACTTCTAATGAATGAGTTATTTAAAACCCCTCAACAGTACCGATATAGTAATAACCCCTTTTGAGGTTAGTAAGGCTTTTTCTTTTATTGGGAGAACAACTGCGGTTGGAAATGGATATGGGGGTGTAAATTATGGTACTGGTACCTATGGTGATGAAACTACTACTGGGAATACTATTAATATAAATAATATAGATAGATTTTTAGCAGTAGATACTACTCAAACTAATTTTTTCGATACTAATAGTGAACCTACTACGGGATATTCAACCTCATATTATCAAAAATTAGTATTTAATTCTATTAAACAACTATATTATTCTAATTTTACAACTTCATCTTTTGGGGATTCATTAGCAACTTCAAGTTTTGTCCCAGGAGTAAATTCTGAAGGGGATAGATTAGAAGGATCTAATTCATCTAGAGGTAGATTTTATAATTTCCCTCAAACAACCTTAACAGCTAGTAGGTATTTTCCTTCTGAGTCTGGGGCTTCTTTAGGGGTATTATCAGTGCCTTCACAATTATATGGAAACTATATACAACCCAGTAGTTTTAATTTAGTATTTGGAGACCCTGAAATTACAATAACGGATGACGGAGAAGGGAACTTATTATTAGATAATGATAATTGTGGTAATATTATCTATGAACAAGGGATAGCTATATTAACACGAAGTGCTTCTCTTAATTCTAGTGTATTTGCTAATAATTTTGTAAGTGCTTCTAATATTAGTTGTTCATTTAATTCTTCCTTTAACATATATGAAACCCAATATAAATGTACTCTCAGAGCTAATGAATATAATTATTCATTAAATCCTAGCTTATTAAAAAGCCATGGACAAAACAAAATACTAACTTCAGGAAGCAACGAATATAATAACTATGTAACAGGTTCTGATTTTAGTCCTTTTATAACTACTGTAGGGCTATATAATGAAAATCAAGAATTAATTGCCGTAGGAAAATTAGCTCAACCCCTTCCTACATCGCAAACCACAGATACCACCATACTTATAAACATAGATAGATAATCTCATGGCAAAACAATTAAAAAAAATATTTAGCGGAGGAAGTGACGAAGTAAAACAAGCTTTTACTATAAATTCGTGGCATGTATCACAATCTGTGGATGCCCTTACAGGAGCAGACGCTTATGATATTAGTATAAGTGGTAGTTTAGAAGTTAATGGTCCACTTGATTTATTAAATCAAGCAACTACTACAGGTCAAACTAATTTTTTAGTTTTAGATGGTAATACCGTTAAGAAACAAACAGGTGGAGCTAATGGTACCTCAGGAAGTAGTGGTTCAAGTGGTACAAGTGGAGCAGCAGGCACTTCAGGTTCTTCAGGTACTTCTGGAGTATCAGTTCAAGGTGCACAGGGTGCTACTGGAGCGAGCGGATCATCTGGTTCAAGTGGGTCATCTGGTTCAAGTGGGTCATCTGGTTCTAGTGGTACATCAGGCTCTTCAGGTACTAGTGGTAATACTTGTTATGAATACTCTGTGGTACCTAGTACTTCGGGGCAATCTACTTTAACATATTCTAGTTGTGAATGTAGTGGTGGGGATGCTACTCTTATTATATTACCTACCATAGATTGTAACTCTTCAACAGCATTTAGTGGTAATGTAGGATATCCTGTCCAACAACCTATTAATTTTGGAACAGATACAGGTAGTGTAGTTATAGCATGTGGTGCTTTTAGTGTTCCTGATAGATTTATTATGATTTATAATGGGCAAGTAGCTGCAGATAGCGGATATAGAGGAAGTACTACATATGACATTGGGGGAAGTAATAGAAACGATTTTACAGCATCATTATCCCAATCCTCTGATCCTGTTACAGGCCAACTATATCCATTTACTAACTCAGCTAATGAAAGTGATGGTTACCCAACTGTAATTTCACCAGGAAATACCAGTATTACTTTTGATAAAAGTATTTCTAATATAACATTTGGTGAATTAAAAGTATACGCACCTATGACTGGTACAGCTTGGAATGCTGATGTAGGATGTCCTAATGGTGCCATTCGCCCTATAGGTGATGACAATTATAGTGCTCAAATTTTTGCTACTAGCCCCCCAACAGTATCATCTGGGGAAACGGACGTTATTATATCTTGTTTAGGAATTGCAGGATCAGTTAGTACATTTCTTGTTCCCGCAAGTAGTGGTGGTGGATCAAGTACTGGAAATGGAAATAATGCTTATCTTAGAGCAACACAAACATCAGTATCTTTTAGTATAGATGAATCTTTTGGTTCAACTTACGTAATTGATACAGATGTTACTACAGCTGCTCCTGCTGATAATACAATTATGATTGCTGAGAATCCCACAGCTATAGGATCGTTTAAAATTAATACAGGAAGTGCACATAATGATTTCGCACTTAATAGTACTTTAAATAATAGTGGTTCTATTAGAATTTCAACAGCGGCTTGTGATTTTACTTTTAGCGACTTAGGTGTTGCAGAAAATGGAAGTTATATAACAGTAACTTACCAAACTAAAACACAGAACGTAGCAGGATCTTACGCAAAGAGTGCAGCAACTGTAGTTTTTGACATAAATGCTGCATGGTTTGAATATGCAGTTCCCCGAGGTTATAATGAATTAACAGTCTTAAATATGTCGGATACTATCGATACTCCATTTGTTTTAAGAGCAGGTAGTGATATGAATTTTGGAGATGATTCCATTTTAGAATTATATCAAGGTACTAATGGATCTATATTTAAACTTATGTACGCTTATGCCGAGGGTCATGCCTCTAGAAGTTTTGAAGATGGTATTAGTGGAAACGTTGTTGAAGTTACCTCATCCGCTACAGTTGGGGGATTTGCGGTTGCTAAAGTAACATGTTGGGCCTCAGGTAGTACTACTAAAGGATTATTAGGAGTTAAAGCAGATAGAATAATTTAATAATAAAACATGAATTGGTTATATAATGGAAAAGAAATCACGGACATATCACAATTCCCATCAGATACTTTTGGGTTTATATATGAAGTGATTACCCCTAAGGGGAAAAAATATGTGGGTAAAAAAGTTTTATACCACAACCAAAAGAAAAAACTTACTAAAGTAGAACTATCAGAACAGACGGGGCGTGGAAGGAGAAAAACCTTTAAAATAGTTCAAAAAGAAAGCGATTGGAAAAAATATATAGGATCAAATACTAAATTAAAAAATCAAATTGCTGAAGGAGAAGTTACGCTGGAAAATCTGAAAAAACACATTATTGAAATAGGTTTTAATAAAAAACATCTTACGTACTTAGAAACTAAATATCTATTTAAGCTTGAAGTATTAGAAAACCCAGATTTATATTATAACGATAACATATTAGGGAAATTCTTTACATCAGACTTTGCTCCCTAAATTAGGATTCGTATATTACCACCAATGGTAAATCAGTTACTAGTATCTTTAATGGACTCTGTCCTAGGCAAAGGTAAACAAACATCCAGGGGTAATCATGCTTACCACTGTCCTTTTTGTAAGCATCACAAACCTAAAATGGAAGTGAACTTTACAGAAAATAAAAAAGGACATAACCCTTGGCATTGTTGGGTGTGCAATACCCGAGGTAAGACTATCCCTAATCTTCTAAAGAAAATAGAAGCATATGATAAAATCGAAGAAGCAAAACGATTAATCCCTCAGGGCTCATTTGTTGAAGAAGTCATAGTAAAAAATAATTTATTTCTTCCTAAAGAATATATTCCATTTATAGATAAACCTAATAGTTTGATGGCCCGACACGCTCTTGCTTATTTAAAAACTAGAGGGGTTACTAGAGAGGATATGATTAAATATCATATGGGGTATTGCGAAACAGGAGAATACCAAAACATGGTTATTATTCCCTCCTATGATGCTATAGGTAATTTAAATTATTTTACGGCTCGCAGTTTTGAAAAAGAACCATATAGAAAATATAAAAACCCATCAGTATCTCGCGATATTGTGCCGTTTGAAATGTTTATAAACTGGAATAGCCCGTTAGTATTGTGCGAAGGACCATTTGACGCCATAGCCATCAAAAGAAATGCTATCCCGCTGTTAGGAAAAAATATACAAACCAATCTAATGAAGAAAATAGTTTCTTCTAAAGTCGAAAAAATTTATATAGCACTAGATAGTGATGCACTTAAATCATCACTCAAATTTTGTGAAAAGTTTATGAATGAGGGTAAAGAGGTTCATTTATTAGAAATGGACGATAAAGACCCTAGTGATTTAGGATTCAAACGTTTTACTGAACTTATTCAAAAGTCTACCCCCCTAACTTTATCTGGGCTTTTGGCTAGAAAATTAGCCCTATGAAACAAATTAAAAAACAATATGGTAGAGTATTAGAAATCTCTGATGACCATAAACAAATCACCCTCCCAGACGGTAGATATTACCAAAGAAATGGTGAATATTATCCATCAGTAACTTATGTATTAAGCCATTATCCCAAAGGTAAATTTTTCGAGGATTGGCTAAAAAAGGTAGGATACTCAGCAGATTATATTGTCAAAAGAGCAAGTGAAGAAGGTACACAAGTACATGAAATGATTGAAGATTATCTTAATGGTAAGGAATTATCATTTTTAGAACATGGCATCCCTATGTATGCCCCTAATGTTTGGCAAATGTTTTTACGCTTTGTTGATTTTTGGGAAGAATATAAACCTACTCTTATTGAAGCAGAAATTCATCTATTTTCAGACGAATTAAAAGTAGCAGGAACCTGTGATATGGTTTGTGAAATAAATGGTGAGTTATGGGTTATAGATTTTAAAACATCTAACCACCTTCAAACAACATATGATTTACAAACTGCTATGTACGCTAAATGTTTTGAGGAATGTTTTGGTAAAAAAGTAGATCGTACAGGGGTATTATGGTTAAAATCATCCAAGCGGGGTCCTAAAAAAGATAAGATTCAAGGTAAAGGATGGGAAATGTATGAATCCAAAAGAACCCAAAAAGATAATTTAGACATCTATAGAGCAGTCCGTACTTTATTTGATATAGAAAATCCTAATCATAAACCTGCTTTTACTGAATTCCGAACCACAGCTAAAAGAAATTTGTAATATTTATAACAAATATTCTACTGTGAAATTATACGATATACTAAAAGAAATACAAGGTAAACCTAAAGCTATTATATTAGCAGGAGCCCCTGGAGCTGGAAAGGGGTATATTTTAAGGGGTTTAGATTTAGAAGGTTTAAAAGTATTAAATGTAGATGACATTTATGTCCCTATGTTAAAAAAAGCTAATATAACATTAGACTTAAAAAATGCTACCCCCGAAGAAAGAAGCAAACAAGCAATTGCTATGGGTGCTGCTAATAGGGAATTTAAACAAGATGTAGCTAATACTATTGAAGGAAAGCAATCTTTCATATTAGATGGTACGGGAGCTTCATTTAAACAAACTTCTAAGTTAAAAACCGAGTTAGAAGAAACAGGATATGAAGTATTTATGTTGTATGTTTATACTGATTTAGAACGATCCTTAAAACAAAATCAGGACCGATATGAAAAATCAGACGGTAAAGATAGAAGTTTAGCACCAGGTATTGTAATGAAAACTTGGAAAGAAGTAACTCAAAACTTTAAGCCTTATAAAGATTTATTTGGTTCTAATTTCACTTCTGTAGCTAATACTTTAGAGGATCAAGAAATTTCTAATTTAGAAGATATTATTAATATATATCTTACTCCTTTTGACCCTAAGGGCACTAAACCTAAAACACCTAAAGAACAAGCTAGATCGGATGCTCGAAAAGCTAAAGACGCTGAAGAAATAAGAGCTATGTTAAATGATAAATTCATAAAAGATATAGTGAACAATTCAGTATCTAAAGAAGAAGCTCAATCTAAATTAAAATCTTTTTTAGCATGAACAATTTAGTTAAAGCATTAATAGAGGGTATTATAAGTGAAGAAGAATCTTCTAAGAAAAAAATAATTGGGATGTTTGGTGGAGGTTTTAAACCACCAACAGCAGGTCACTTAGAGGTAGTAAAACGAGCTTTACAAGAAAATCCTGAAATGGATGCCTTAATTATATTGGTGGGTAGCGGAACTCGGAATTCAATTAGCCAAGAAGAATCACTTGCTATTTGGAATATATATAAAAAATCCCTTCCTAATAAAGTAAGAGTAATGGCATCCCCAGATAATAAACCCCCTATCGGTGCTATATATTCTTATGCTAAAAAAAATCCTGATAAAGAAATTTATTGGTTTATAGGTGCTCGAGAAGGAAATGAAGGAGATTTCCAAGATATAGCAGATCGTACTAAATCACTTCGTAAAGGTGATTACTCAAATATTAAAGTTAAAGAAATAATAACAGGTGGATCTGTCAGTGGTACTAAAGCTAGACAGGCATTATTAGCTAAAGATAAAGAAACATTTATTCAATTTCTCCCAAATATCCCTGAAATAGATGAAATTTGGGATATGCTTACGGATGTAGTTAAAGAACGAATTAATTTTACCCCTGATTTTATAACACAGGGTGATGTAGATTTTGTAGATGATATGGCTGATAGAAAATTATCTCCCATAGACATAGATCTTTCAGGTAACCATTTTTTTGATAGGTTAAATGACCCTAGAAACTACCCAGACATATCAATTGAAGAATTAGAAGATTTTTTTGATAAATTATCCGATGAAAAAGAAGATTTTATTGAATTTCTTAAAAAGTATAAAGATGTAGTAGTAAAAGATACGGAAACTAATATTA
>Ga0209535_1000564_pt1 | contig 26288 bp, 29 predicted proteins | sample LinPmetageLP28_FD_184041 | JGI IMG/M metagenome (GOLD analysis project Ga0209535, IMG submission 184041) | Marine viral communities from the Pacific Ocean - LP-28 (SPAdes) (version 2) | ecosystem: Environmental > Aquatic > Marine > Oceanic | place: Pacific Ocean | collected 2009-08-22
AATACAGATGCAAGATTTAGGATATGTGGGAGTGGATATTCTAGAAAATTTAGAAGAGATAAAAGATTCTCTTTCAGAGATTAAAAAAGCTGACTTTACAAAGGAGTCTACTTTTGAAGACACGCAACACCTACAAGAGTATGTGGGTGATGCAATAGATATGATTCGAAAAAACCTAACTAAACTACAAGAAAAATGAAAACAACTTACGCACCTGTTATAGATCCTGAGGGACGATATGAATTACGATGTGGGAGTTGGACCATCTTTAATCATAAGATTAGCGATGAGGGACACAGCATTGTCCTTAAGAGACCACACTCAAAAAGCTATCAGATATACGATAGCTATCAGGAGGCAGTGCAGGCTATTAGAGACCACTGCAAGGACTATGAAGACTTAGTTTCTATAGACAAAGACCTGAGCAAGTACCTGTCTTCAGGCGATGGAAAATGGGGAAGGGCATAGCTTGGAAAATAGGAAAATAGGGAAAAAACCAATGTTTTTTGCGTGTTTTTAATAACTTAAATAAATAAAATTATGATTAGGGAGTCCCTAACAAATCCCTAACAGGGAAAAAACGTGTTTTTTAAACGAAATGTATATAAAAATATACATATAATGAATAAATGTATAAATTAATATATAATCGTATTTTGTGTTTTTAATAACTTAAATAAATAAAATTATGATAATCGATTGGCAAATTAAAGGAAGTAATTATCGGCAACAATGGAGGCTTTACGTACTTCGTAAAGACCCCAAAACCAAGGTAGAATCCTGGAGTGTAGAGTCAGAGGGCAACTCCAACGTAGACCTTCTGAAACTAGCAAACTCATTAAAAGAATAAAGTTATGGAGATATTAAAATTTTTTATTAGTTTAGCACTCTGGATATTCGTCGCACGAGTATTCTTATGGGTTGGCAAAAAAATCTTTAACGACTAACCTTTATTATTAACCTTAAATTTTTTCAAATGTTAGAAGTAATTACAACATCAATTTTTGTAGCCTCAACAGGCGTATTGTTAGTAGGCTTGTCTTTATTCATTAAAACAATTAAAAAATTATGATTATTCAACATCTATTTCCTGTAAGAAGGAGCAGAAAAAGTGAACACGCTGACTATATTTACAACTCGCTAGTTGAGATTGATAGTGAATGCCGTGAGTTACGATTTAAATTAAACGAAAACAATGGTCATTATGTAATGCAAAAAATGATCAACAGAACTGAACTGCAAAAGAAATACTTACGCAGACTTAAACTATTAAACTATTAAACTATGCCAGAATTAAATACAATTAAAGACTCAGAGATTCAATACTTAAAACAACGAGTGATTGCCCTTGAGTATGAACTAAAGAAAGCGCACAAAAACAACTCTAGACATATGTCAGACAAGGACATTGTTGTTATGCTTCTGGAAGAGGTAGAGTTAGACCACATGCCTGAGATGTGGGTTGAAGAGTTGATGAACGCTTTACATCGTGATTACGTTTTGACGATAGAATAAAAATTAGTGTGTGTTTGGAAGAAAGGGGTAGCAGAGATGTTACCCTTTTTTTAACAAATTGTTACAAATATAACAAAATATGTTAAAGTTTTGTTAAAATTGTAAAAATATTTGGTAATGTTATCTTTTATGTTATAGATTGAATGGAAAGAGAAAGTTCTTTGACATACTGTAACAAACAAAACACAAAAAAAATGAATGAGTACATTTATGATGATGGTGGTAGACACAAGTATTTTCGAATGAAATACAAGAAAGACAGAGTAGGTGATTGTGTTGTAAGAGCATTAGCAATAGCAACAAAAGAAGATTATCAAAATGTTAGAAATGAACTTTGGGAAATCTCACAAAAAAATGGAGATATGCCTAATGGAGATTTAACAATAAATGCTTTCTTAACTAAAAGAGGTTTTATTAAAGAAAAGAAAATCAAAGGTTATTGTTTAGGACAATATCCTGTTAGTAAAGAAAATGTTTACGTTGTAAACCTTGCAAGACATTTAGTTTGTCTAGACGAAGGTTTAGTAAGAGACATTTATGATTGTAGGCGTAAGTATCCCTACAACACTTGGAAAAAACCATAGTTAAACAGGGTAGCAGAGATGTTACCCTTTTTTTATGCCCTAAAATTAGGTTAAACAATTTCTTTGCACTAATTTAGCACTATAAACAAATATATTATGCAAACACTTCAGAATTTCAAGGCGGACTTCACTAAAAAACAAACCAGGGAGACGCAAAAAACTAATTACTCGGCAAAACTAACATATAATGAGGTATTGCCATTAATCAATAAAATATTTAAATGAAAGAACATATATTCTTAAAATACTTAAACAACGTCTGTGTTCACTTAAACTTAACTCAAAGTGAAATATTTACTAAAAACAAGGCTTCACATATTGTAGAGGCAAGAAGGATGCTATGGAAACTTTGCGAGTCCAGGGGGATGACTCCTGGCGAAATAAGGCGATATACTCAATACAAGTCAAATCACAATGTTCATAGATCAACAATCGTCAGAGGAATAGAAATTTTAAACAAGAAAATAAGCGACGACAATGACTACGTGCATATAATTTCTAAACTGAATCAGATTGATATTTAAAGAATTAAACGACATTTTTGATGAGGCTTTGGATGATCACAGTTCAGTAAACTTAGACTGGACAGGTTATCAGGCTAGGATGACACTTGGTGTTAAGATCGCTAAGGATGACGAGTCTGGGGAGGTTACTATCTTTCACCCAAAGCGTGGTAATGATGTTTACACAGAGCTTCTTGAAGATGAGTATCAGCTTTTTTTTGATCACGGCTGGACAAAGGCAGTCTATATGATCACACTTGATAAGTACAAAAAAAGTATTAATAAGCATAACAAGAATGTAATTCAAGAAATGAACACTACTAAAAACGAAAAAAATATTCAATATTCAAAAACAGCAAGAACGACTTTATTAAAGAAGTATTATAAATTAACAACTAAATTAAATCAACTATTATGAACAACAAAAAAACAGTATTCGAAGTGCTTTCCGCAGTAGATGTAAGCGCGCGCGTTCAAAAGAAAGGAAAACTTACTTATCTATCTTGGGCTTGGGCTTGGGGTGAGGTGGCAAAGAGATATCCTGACGCTAACTATGAGGTCTATAGGAATCCAGACACCAATCTACCTTATGACTTTGTAGAGGGTTCGGGTTATATGGCTTATACAACTGTAACAATAGAGGGTAAGTCACTAAGCATGTGGCTACCTGTAATTGATTACAACAACAAGTCTATATTATCTAACGCTACAACTTTTGATATCAATAAAACGCTAATGAGGTGTTTAACTAAGAACTTAGCCATGCATGGTTTAGGACACTATATTTATGCTGGAGAAGACCTTCCAGAGACACCAATTGAAACTACAGGAAAAGTAGATTTAGGTAATAAACCTACAAACCTTAAAGTTGACTTGGGAGATGATGATTTTGATGAGGTAATAAAAAAGATCAAAACATACTTGGGTCAAAAGCAAAGTTGGGATAGTATAATTGAAAGAATGAAAACTAGATATAACGTAACTGAAGAGCAGTTGGTTAAAATTAAAAATAAAACAAAATGAAACACGAAGAGATAATAGAAAAGCTAAGAGATGACGAGCAGTACTATGGAGATTTTGGCAGGCAGTACATCTCTAATTCTGACATAAAGAATTTAACTTATGATCCTGCACAGTTTGGCAACAAAATCCCTGATAATCCAAACTTTCACTTAGGCAGATACTTCCATCAGCTTATCTTAGAGCCAAATAAAGCAAAAGAGTTTCCTATAGTGGATATCAAGGGACGCAACACAAAGGCATATAAGAGCTATTTAGAGGACAATAACCTAACTTACGCCATTACCACTGAAGAAGCTAAAAACATCCAGGAGATGGCTGATTATGCCCTTAATAAGGATCCTGATGTTTCTGCTCTAATTCAAGACTTTGACGCCAAGTATGAAGAGCCAGTGGTTGGAGAAATATTTGCAGGGTGCAGACTCTTTAAGGCGAAGGCTGATATTATATCACAGGGTTTGGTTGTTGATTTAAAGACTACAAGCGACATTTTTAAATTCAAAAGAAACGCCTACACTTTTGGCTATGACACACAAGCCTTCATCTACCAACACCTTTTTAAAATGCCAATGACTTTTATTGTTTTAGGTAAAGTTAAAAAGAAGTATGGTACTGTCGATGGGTATTACTTTGACATGGGAGTATTCCCTACCACAGAGGAATTTGTCCTTCAGGGTAAAGAGAAGGTAGAACTTGCAATGCAGAACTACGAAAAATATTTTAGCGAAAACGCTACAGAAAGCATAGAGGATACTATAATTAATAGCCCTTTATAATTAATTTTAATTTAATATATATATTATGGAACAACAAGAAAAAGTATTTGCTGATGGCATGATTGCCAAACGAAGAGAGGGTTCGCCTGACTTCGTAATCTCTGAACTATCTTTCAAGGTAGATGAGTTTAAAGCATTCCTGGACAAGCACAGTAAGAATGGTTGGGTTAACACCACAGTCAAACAAGCTAAGTCTGGAAAGTTTTACGGAGAACTTAACACATTTGAACCGAAGAAAAAAGAGGTTCAAGGGGAAATGGGATTTTAATTAAATCTTATTATTGGCATAACACCAAGAAAGGGGAGGCTAGCGCCTCCTTTTTTTTCCAATGTTGTTTGTTAAGAATGTTATTATAAACACGAATTTCTATATCTATATATATAATAATAATAATAATAATAATAATAATATTTTTTCATATATAAAGAAAATACTTAACATTATTAACACATCTCAACTACAGCAAAGGAACTTTTAAATTAAATCAACATAAAATCAACATAAAATCAATAAATTCATGACACATAATGTTACAATTTTTAAAAACATCAAGGAAACACAGACTCCTTTCTTTAAGGATGTAGAGTATATACTCGAAAGAATAAAGGATGGTGCGTCTAAAGACTTAGTAAAAAGCATTAGAAAGGAACAAGACAAGGCAACTAGGAATGAGTTAAAAAAGAACCTACCTGCTATTTGTTTTAGCGGAAAGTTTAATAAAAGATCAGACGTTTCAATATTGGAACATTCAGGTTTGATATGCTTAGACTTCGATGGATACCCAAAGCAAAAAGATTTACTGCAGGATAAGGAGCGGTTTAGTAAAAATAAATTTGTTTTTTCCGTTTTTATTTCTCCCTCTGGAAATGGGTTGAAGGTATTGATTAGAATACCTAATGAAGCCGACCTTCATGTAAAGTATTTTAATTCTCTTGAAAAAGAATTTGGATCAGAATACTTTGATCCTACAAGTAAAAACATTAGTCGTGTTTGCTATGAGTCTTACGACCCATTGGTGTTTATAAACAATAAGTCTTTAGTGTGGAACACAATTGAGGAGGAAGATCATAAAGAGATGACAGTAAGGAAAGATCCTCCTACTATTCAGATAACTGATGAGAATAAAATAGTAGAGATTCTAATTGCTTGGTGGACTAAAAAGTATCCAATGACTGAAGGTCAAAGAAATCAAAACGTGTATATCTTAGCTATGGCATTCAATGACTTTGGAATTAATAAGAATCTTGCGTCATACATATGCAACCAATACCAATCGTCTGACTTTAGTCTTAATGAAATTGAGATCACAATAAACTCAGCATACTCCAATACCGCTAATTTTGGAACTAAATTTTACGAAGATAAAGAAGCTGTAAGTGAAATTTCTCAACGACTAAGACGTGGAGAGTCAAAAAAAGATATACGCAAGCGTTTAGAGGAGTCGATGCTTGAATCAAGCGTAATAGACGCCGTTTTAGAAAAAGCTGATGAAGATATAAGTGTAAGGTTTTGGGAAAAATCAGAGAAAGGCATAATAAAATCTATTCCAATTGTATTTAAGAAGTTTTTAGAAGATAATGGATTTTATAAATACTGTCCAGAAGGAGGAAAGAATTATGTTTTTGTTAAGGTTACTAATAACTTAATTGACCACACTTCAGAAAAAAATATAAAGGATTTTATATTAAACTACTTACATTCTATAGATGACATATCTATATATAATTACTTTGCAGACCAGACTAGATTGTTTAGAGAGGAGTTTTTGACTTTGCTTTCAACTATAGAAATTTATTTTATTGCTGACACAGTAGATGCTTCTTATTTATATTATAAAAATTGTGCGGTAAGAATTAACAAGGACTCTGTAACTACTATAGATTATTTAGATTTAGGTGGCTATGTTTGGAAAGACCATGTTATAGATAGAATGTATAAAAATTGCGAAATTAAAGATTGTGATTATAAAACATTTATACATAATGTAAGTAAACAAGATGAAAAAAGAACCTTATCTATGGAGTCTACAATTGGATTTATGATGCACGGACACAAGAATTTATCTTATTGCCCAGCCGTTATACTTAATGACGAGGTTATAAGTGAAAATCCTGAAGGAGGCACGGGTAAGGGAATATTTATGAATGCCTTATCTCATATGAAAAAATTAGTAAAAATTGATGGTAAAGCCTTTGCCTTTGATAAGTCCTTCCCTTATCAGTTGGTTTCTGCTGACACTCAGATACTTTCTTTTGATGATGTAAAAAAACATTTTGATTTTGAAAGACTCTTTAGTGTTGTTACAGAGGGTCTTACATTAGAAAAAAAGAATAAGGATGCTATTATGATTCCGTTTAGTAAATCTCCTAAGATTGCCATTACTACAAATTATGTTATAAGAGGTGCTGGTAATTCATTTACAAGAAGAAGATGGGAGTTAGAGCTTTATCAACATTATAATAAAAACTATAGCCCTCAAGAAGAATTTGGTAAGTTAATGTTTGGAGATTGGGATGACAATGAGTGGTGTGTGTTTGATAATTATATGATAAAATGCCTGCAGTTGTATTTAGAAAAGGGATTGGTGAAGTGCAACTCTATAAATTTAGACATTAAAAACCTTGCGTCTTCAACTGCCAATGAATTTATTGAATGGTGCGGACTTTATTTAGGTGCAGAACTTAATCATAATCTAGAAATAAATAAAAAAGTATATGGAAAGGATTTGTATTACGATTTTATTGAGGGATACTCTGATTATGGACCTAGAGGCACTATTAAAACTTCTAAAATTGCTTTTTATAAATGGTTAAAGCTTTTTGCTCAATTTAAATATGGAGAAGAACCTAAGAGTGATAGGGATGGAGTTGGAAGGTGGTTTATTTTTGTTAAGCCAATTAGAAAAGAGGCCGAGCAATCTATAATAGAATTTTAATGGAGTACAGGGACTATCAATTAGACATAATAGACCAGGGTGTAGACATCCTGGGGGAATTTGGACTCTTATATTTAGCTATGGAGGTTAGAACTGGCAAGACATTGACCAGCATGGGAATTGCTGAGGGAATGAATGTAAAAAGCGTTCTGTTTTTGACTAAAAAGAAAGCTATTGGATCTATAAAATCAGATTACGATTTGTTAAAGCCTAGCTTTGATATTGAGGTTATTAATTATGAAAGCCTACACAAGGTAGAAGGCGTGTACGATCTCATTGTTTTGGATGAGGCGCATTGCATGGGTGGATATCCTAAGCCTAGCAAGAGATCTAAACAGGTAAAGCAATTGGTTTCTAAAAATGATCCTCTGATAATACTAATGTCTGGAACTCCTACTCCAGAGTCTTACAGTCAGATGTATCACCAGGTGTATGTTTCTCCCAGAAACCCATTCTCAAAGTATAAGAATTTTTATAGATTTTGTGATAGCTATGTTGATGTCTTTACAAAAATAATAAACGGACTACTTATAAATGATTACTCAAAGGGGCGGAAGGACGTCTTAATAAAAATGAAGCCTTATACTATTAGGTACACTCAGAAGGAAGCTGGGTTTAAGGTGAAGACAACGGAAAAAGTTTTATATGTAGAGATGGAAAAGACTACCTATAGCTTAGCTAAGTCATTGTCTAAAAACTTGGTAGTAGAAGGTAAAGACGAGGTTGTTTTAGCGGATACTCCTGTAAAGCTCATGATGAAATTGCATCAGATTTATTCTGGAACTGTTAAGTTTGAGAGTGGAAATGCACAGGTTTTGGATCATTCAAAAGCTCACTTTATACGCTCTAAATTTGCTAATGTTAAGATAGGTATCTTCTATAAGTTTAAAGCCGAATTAAAGGCCTTAAAAAGCGTATACGGGGATGATCTAACAACAGGCCTAGAAGAATTTAACGAGACCGACAAGAGTATAGCTCTTCAGATTGTTAGTGGCAGGGAGGGTATCAGCCTTAGAAAAGCAAGGTATTTAGTGTACTACAATATAGATTTCAGCGCTACAAGTTACTGGCAGTCTAAAGATAGGATGACAACAAAAGAGAGACTTAAGAATGACGTGTACTGGATATTTGCTAAAAGAGGTATTGAAGACGGCATATACAAGACGGTATTAAATAAAAAAGACTATACATTAAACCATTTTAGAAAAGATTTATTAATTTTACAATCATGAAAGAACAACTGCTAGTAGAAATGAAAAACAAAATCGACAATCTCGATTTGATTTTAAGAAAAGTTATAACAGAACTAACTCACCTTGGTGATTTATCTGTAGGAACTTTAGAAACCTTAAAGAAGATGCCTGGATATGAGGATGCTATTTTAAAGCTAAAGGAAAAGTCTATATCGAAATTAAAAAATAAATGACCGAGCAACAGGTACAGTCTAAGAAGATAAAAGAACTAGAAGCGGACGGTTATTATGTTTTAAAATTAATTAAGACTAATAAGAATGGTATACCAGATATACTAGCCCTTCACCCTGAGAAGGGGATTGAGTTCTATGAGGTGAAAACATTAAAAGGCAGGGCTTCATCCCTCCAGGAATACAGGATTAAAGAATTAAAAGAGCATGGATTTAGGGCAGAGATTTACAGGGGATGATTATTATTACGAGCTTGAAGAGGGTTTTTTAGAGCATCTAGAAAATCTTCCCGTCAGACAAGCTGCCTCAATAATAATGCAGCTAGACCATTTTGTAAATGGAACAAGACTTAAACGTAAGGATGGGCTTGTGGCTGGAGTGGTAGAGAGCAGAGAACCTTTGTTTTTTACAGCTGAGTATCTGAGCTACAAAGATAGTTGGCCAATATTCCATAAGCTAAACATTATAGACTCTGACGACTATTTAGACTACATGAATTTAAATAAAATAATAATAAAATGAAAACAACAGAAGAACTTACCGTTAAAAACATTATCACGATTAAACAGGTGCTTGAAGCTGTAGAGGCCGAGACAGGTTTAAACTTAAAGGGCTCATCTAGGGTTAGGGAATTTGTGTATGCTAGGTCAGTATACTATAAGTTATGTAGAGAGCTTACCTCTGGAGGTTGCCTTGCTATTGCTAGGCTTGTCGGTAGGCATCACGCTACCGTGCTACATGGATTAAAGACTTTTGAGGTAGTAGCTATGTATGGCGGAGTACATTTTGATGCGTACAATAAAATAAAAAATTCAGTTCATGTAATTAAACAAAAAAAAGATTACAGGGATAAATTTGCCAAACTATTAATGGAGCACAGGGAGTTGCTAAAGAGTCATAGAGATAATAGGCGTGAATTTGAAGAGTATAAAAATAAAAATGAATTTGAAAGAATAAGTAATTATAAGTCAACATATTCTTATAATATGTAAAAAAGTTATATATTTGAAGTATTGCTGAGTACAGCCAATAGATGAAAGTTTTATGCTGATTCTATTGGCTTTTTGTAAAAAAGTTATATATTTGGAGTCTCTTATGTACAGCCAATAGATGAAAGCTTCATGCCGACTCTATTGGTTTTTTTTGTAAAAATGTATAACTTTTTAATAAGTTGTTGTTTTTTTCATTAAATTTGATTATATAATTACGATAATGAGTTATAATTCAGAAGATATTGGAAAAATAGTAGGGTTTACAACTTGGACCGTTAAAAGAAAAGTTGATGAACTACTTCGTATTGACTCAGAGATGTATACCAGAATGGGGTCAGACTCCAAAGAGTCAGAAATGAAAAAGACAAAGGCCACTAGCCGCAAGATATACCAAGCCATCTCTAGGATTAGCCCTACAGATGGCTATTTTCTTCAAGCACACATGGACGAAAAAGATTTAACATCTAAAAATAAATAAACAATTTACTTCTCTGGGGGGATTAGTAGGTTTAAAAAAAAAGAAATGAGAATACCTCCCATCGAGCAAAAGAGAATCCAAAACATTAACTTCATAATGGATGATCTTCACACTTCAATCAACAACATCTATGAACTTCTTATGGATAAGGATTATGACTTGTTAAGGAATGAAGTGATTGAATTAAATAGAAAACTTAAATCAATTTCAGAATCTTTACAAGATGAAATATAGTGACTTTAGACCTAGATTGAAGGGCAACAAAAAAATAGCTTACGATAACTTAAATTCTAACGAGAGACGCATACTTGTCATCGGAGACATACACGCTCCATTTGAACTCGATGGATATTTAGATTTTTGCAAAGAAACTTATGCTAAGTATTTGTGCAACCAAGTAATCTACATCGGAGACATCATAGATAACCATTATACGAGCTATCATGAGACATCCGCTGACGGCGCTGGCGGCTTGGATGAGCTTAAATATGCAATTAAAGCTGTAAAGAAATGGAGAAAGGCATTTCCAAAAGCTGATGTTTTGATAGGGAATCACGATAGAATGGTGATGAGAAAGGCTCAGACTTCAGACATACCTAGCGCCTGGATCAAGTCTTACAACGAAGTGCTTGGAACTAATTGGAACTGGGTAGAGCGTATAGTTTATGATGATGTACAATTTGTGCACGGGGAAGGCGGGACTGCTCGAACAAAAGCAAAAAACGATATGATGTCTACGGTTCAGGGACATATCCATACACAATGTTATACAGATTGGATGGTTGGAAGAAATTTTAAGGTGTTCGGAATGCAGGTGGGCTGCGGCGTAGATGGATCTTCGTACGCAACAGCATACGCGAAACACTTTAAGAAACAAGCTATTGGCTGTGGAGTTGTAATAGGCGGACACACTGCCATAAACTGTCTAATGGATCTATGATTTTTGAGAATGATCAAGACTTGAACCGGGAGAGAGCCGCGATCAAGACTTACACTGATCTAACTAAAGGTAGTTATCAAAAGCTAGGGCCTAACGACGTAGACTATAAGCTATTTGATAAAAATAAAAACATTTCTTCTTACGCAGAAGTTAAGGTCTTAGCCACAACAATACAAGACTCATTTCCACTTAGCCTATCAGCAAGAAAAGTATTAAAGTTAATAGACAAAAGATTAAATCCAGTGTTGATCTGGGGGTGCTTAGATGGTATTATATATGGAAGGCCTCAGTTTATTAATGGTCGGGTGTCTTGGTCAGAAGCTGAGGTCGATTTAGAAATAAAGTACAACAATAAAAAAGAATTTAAATATGTCAGAAAATAACAACCCTAAGTTAAAATTTATGTTGGCTGTGCTGCTTAACACTATTATTGTTTATATACTTTATAAACTCATCTTCTCGCCGTTCGTCTCCTTCTACGCTGTGTAATTATGCTAGGAGTCTTTTCTTTGGGACGTATACGCTTAGGCAGTGTCCCTGAATTAGTTTCCGCTTCCCATCTTTCTGCTATTTCAGGCAGGTTCTTATACATGTACGCTCGCTGCGCTTGACTTCTAAATGGCATAGTTATCTCTTTTTTCTTTCAGCCCTTGCCTTACTGAGCCTTTGTTTGCGTTTATAATATTCAGATTCTTTTCCAAAAAACTTATTATATTTTTCAGGATTTCTTCTCTTTAATTCCTTTTGCTGTTTTATTGTTAGAGGTTTAGATGCTTTTTTATCTTTTCTTGCTTGTATTTCATTTTTAGGTCGATAAGAGGGGGAAATTCCTAGCAGATCATATGTTGAGTTTTCTAAATCAAAATCTTCATCGTCTTCTTTACCTGTTAATCCTCTAGCCACATTATATAATCCCACAAAAGGATCTAACTGAACGCCTCCTATAGCTTCTAATACGCTTAATGCGTCTCTATACTGAAAACCATCTTTTATAACTTTACTTCCTTTATTTACAAAAATTCCTATAGGATTTAAAAATTGATTGGTTGGGTAATATTTTTTTGGATATGTTTCTATTTCTTCTTTTATTTTCTTAGCTCGTTTATTTTGATACGGTCCTTTTAAGTTTTTTAATTCTTCTTTTAACGCTGCAACTTTGTTTTTTTGAACAGCCTGAACCGCAAGCTCAATGGCTTCTCCCATGATAGGTATTTGGTAAAGCAAAGGAGCGCCCTTCATAGAATCCTTAATAGATTTTAATACCTCATCTTTATCTTCATCATCTCCAAATCCTATCTTGGCAATATTGGATACTGCTGTAAACAAAGCGTTGGCAACACCATAATAAATCATAAGTCCTTTAACATCTTTAGATTTTACATTTTTAGGCCCACCCTTTAAAACGTCTCTAGTTATAGATCTAGAGGTTTGAGCAACTTTATTTAAATATAAAAACAAAGTACTTCCAAACATAGTAAATCCTCTGCTTAAAGGCGCAAGCGTTGTATCCCCAGGCATTTGTATTCCTGATTTGTCAATTGCTCTACGTGATTGTTGTGATTGATTGTAGTCATTGAATTTTTCTAAAGCTTCTGCTTCGCTCATTCCATTTTTAATGTCTCTTTCATAATTAATCATATACCCCATAACCCCCAATACATCCCCAATAATTGTGGGATACGTACCAAACTTTACAAAGTTATTTAATGCTTTTCTAATCTTAGAGGGGTTTTTTATTTGTCTCATTGTCTCAGAGCCAGATTCTAACCCGTAAACATCTCCTTCTAATCCCTTCAGAACCCTGCGCTTAAAAGAGGCAGACATATCCATAGCTTTATTTATTGGATTGTCTTTGGTGTATAATATTTTAGGCAATTGTAGTGCTAGTTTCAATCCGTCTACCATAAACATGGTTGCGTCCTGTAAGGCATTTGACTTTGGTTTAAATTTATAAGTCTCAAATGCTGTTATAAAAGAAGAGGCCTGTTTTACAAGCTGAATAAATTTGTAACTTAAAGCATATTTTGTAAAGCTATTAGCAAATCTAGTGGTAATGCCACTTGCGCTAAAGGCTCTATCTACAGATGAAGGGTTTATTTGACCATTAATACTTTTTTCTATCATAGATTTTACTCCTAAAGTATTAACTAACGCTTCTACTTTTTTAGAATTAAAAAGATTATTCAAAGAAACAACAACATCAGCATAAGCTTTATATTTTTCCATTGAATTTGTATGGTTTTCTAATACATCTGAAAACCCTTGCGTTAAATCTATATCCCCCGTCTTGTCCACTCTTTCTTTTAAAGCTGAAATAGTTGTTTGATTAAAAACTTGGGAAAACCCCCCTTGCCCTGATATAATATCACTAGCTTCTTTCTGTGATAAAGTTTTAACGGGAAAGTAGTTTTCTAATTTAGTTAAATTTATATCATTATTTTTTTTATATATACCGTTAATAGTATCATAATACTCAGAACTTAAATATTCGATTACACTATCGGCATAAGCAATTGCTTCTGGGCCTAATTGCTCCTTAATACTTTCCATTTTAGAATCTGTAAAACCTTGTTTCTGAAGCTTATTTTTTTGTACAGGATTTTGATATAAAGAATAGATTCGAAGTGCTTGTTCTTTGCTAAACACTGCTCCTTCTTTGTTTTTAATTCCATCTATCTTTACCTCACCAATCAGCATCTCTTTGTCAAATCCCTCTATCGATTCTTGTAATTCTTTTATTTTATTTTCTTGATCAAGAACGCCTCTATTGTAGACCTCGTCTTGACGTGCTAAGGGTCGATAAATGTTGTCATAAAAAAAAGAAGATGTAGCAGTATCTAAAGCCTTAGTTATAGTAGCTAAGTTTGAAATATAATTAGTAAAATTTTTAAACCCCGAATCAACTCCTTTATTAACTATGTCTGTAAGAAAAGTTGATAGTTTACCTAGTATACCTTTCTTTTTATATTCAGCTGCTATTCTGTTTTTATCTTGCTCTATTTCGTTAGCGTCTTTTGCCTTTCCATCTTTATTTATAAGATCAGGGTTTCTTTCTTCTACCGCTTTCCCTGCTTGTTGCTGAAACTTTCTTTTTTCATCAACTCTTTTTTGCCTGTTTTCTTTAAACCTAATAATAGATTCTTTTTTTACGTCTTTTAAAGATTCCAACACTACGTTAACCTCTTCTAAACTCATGTTGGCAATATCTCCTAAGGTGTCAAACGCTAAGACTTGATTTAATAATTTTTCTTCATCTACATTTAATTTTTCTCCATCACTTTCTTTTATTAATATTTGATCTATATTGTCTAAATCTGAAAGTTCATTTGATATTTCTGCCATAGCATTAATATCTGAGTTTATTGCCGCATTTATTATACGCTCTATTGAAGAGAAAAAAGATTGACCTTCAGCGTCTAGACCTTTATTTGTTTTTCTTCCCGAAACAGTACGTGTTCCTTTAGCTTTAGACTTTACAAGCTTAAGTATTTTTTTTAATGTAGTGTCTTTTTGTTTTTTAACTTGCTTGTCAACTTCATTCATCACCTTCTCTATAGCAACTTTAAAATCTTCTTCAGTTTCAACTTTAGAAACAAGTTTATTTAGTCTATTTACTACTCCTTGAGTATATGTTTTTCCTTTAGGAAGGTACTTTTTAATTGCTTTAGCAAGTTTAATTTTTACCGATTCAGGATTGTTTTTAGACTCTTTTACCAACTCCATCCGTTGAGTTGAGTCGTTTACTTTTATTTCTACATCGATATCCGCAACTTCACTTTCAACGTCTTCTTTAGTTTCTAAATCAACCGCTTTTTCTTCTTGAGTTACTTCAGTGTCTTCAACAACTTCAGTTGCACCCTCCTGAGTGGTATCCTCTACTTCCTCTATCGTTTCTTTTGATTGAGATTCTTTGCTGTCTCTTTCTTTTGCTTGTTTTATTTGCTCATCAACATCTGCTATTCTTTTATCTTGATCTTCTTTTAAAGGTCCTTCCAAACCTTCTTTTTGTTCAACTAATCTTTGACGTTGGTTTAACAAATCAGAAACCTCAAGCATATTTTCTGAATCAACTATAGTACCTTTAGTTCTATTCTCAGCAGTTTGCATAGCGTAAATCTCTTGATATACTTTTTTACCCTGATCTTCTGTTATGTTGTTATTTCTTACTAATTCCGTTACTGTTTTATCTAAATCACTTACATTACGTGCTACATAACGAAGAGCGTCTAACCTACGATTTCTTGAAAGTAAATTTACTGACCCTAAAGTAGTGGTTGCACCTAAGGTCATAATAACAGTTTCCATTATTTCGCTACGCTTCACACTACTACTTCTTACCGAGAGTCCAGTCAACTCATTTACTGCAGCGCTTATAGCTTTTTCTGAAAACAATACAGGTAGCTCTTCAATGAAAAGCTCTTTCATGTTTTCTTTTGCTAAATCTTTAGCCTTTCTTTTTAGCTCATCGACGGTAAACTTCTTTCCATCTTTTTTTACAGCGTTTATTATAGCTGTTTTAAATCCAGTCAAGCTACTTAGCACCTTGGTATTTGAGCCAGCTAACCCTGAGAAAACTCCGTCTAATGTGGCGATTGCATTGCCCGCAATAGCTGCTTTATTTAAAGCTTCATCCTCTGTAAGACCTGCGCTAACTAAATCTGACCTCATATCTTCTACCGATTGAGCTGAGGTACTAGCGTATGATGCTAACCCCATTCCTGTTCCTCCTGAAACTCCCAAAGATTTTGACAATGCTTGGCCTCCTTTTATTAACGCAAAAAGATTAGCTAAAGTTTGAATGCCACCCTGAACAAGAGCTCCGCCACTATAATTTGTTTCTGAAAATTTTACGTTTTCAGCGCGTTTTTTTATTTGATTAAATTTTTCATCTGATATAATACCAACAAGGCTTACGTTAGAAACAGGATCTAGTACATCTCCTTCTTCGGTTACTACATATTGTATTCCCTCAACAGTAACATTTTTTCCTTGTGTAACACCTGATCTTTTGACTGGACCTATCTCTATATCTATTGCTTCACCTGCATCTAAAAGCATTTCTGTTATCCCTGCTAACACTCCTTTTTTATCAGCACCAACTCCTGTTAGCGCTTGATCAAGCAAAGAAGTAATTGCCGCTCCTGATCCTAATGCAAAGTTACTTATTGTGACGGGTATTGTTTTAGCAGTTTCTCCAAGCTCTGTAAATAATCTTACAGCTCCCCCTTCTTGACTAGCTTCGTAGATTCTTTTTCTTCTTTGCAGGTCTAAGTCATAAGTAAACTCTTTGTATGTAGGAAACAAAGAACCCATTTTACTTAAAAGGTTTGATTCTTCTGTTAGCTTTGCTTCTAATTCTTTTTTAATATTTAGTAGCTGTAACTGGTCTTTGGGATTTGTTGCTATCTGAAGTCTAGAATCTATCGTGTCTATGTCTTTTCTAAGAGATTCCATTACTTTCATTTTGTATGAAAGTATTTTTTCAGTATCTTTTTTCTCTTGTTTAAAAGCTTGCCCTTCTTCACTAGCAGCCTTTTTAAATAATTGAAACGACAACGATTCTTCACGCTGAGTATTGGCCTCCCATTTAGAGAAATCTTCAACATCTATTTTAAGCTCATCAAGTATCCCTCTGCTTACTTTAGTAGGCTTAATTTCCAGGCCCTCTTCCACTTCTTCAATAACTGGTTTAAGAGTGGTAGACGTAAAATCTGTTTGTATATCTTGAGAGGCGTTATTGTTTATAAAGGTATTGTACTCTAAGTCTATGTCTCCAGCTTCGGTATTAGTTGTTGCGTTATTGCCGAACTTACGATTTTTAAGCATAGCGTCTACGTCAACGCCTTTACTTTCTAAAAATGATCTCTGCTTTTCTGTCTTTAATACATTAGGATCTTTAAGCTTTGCTTGATTAATAGCATTAAGCTCTTCAATTATTTGCTCCTTGCTTGGGCTACTAATTCCTTTTTGAAGTAAAGATTCTATTGCTTGTTCGTTTGTAACTTCAAAAATTTGTGATGAGTCTACAGTAACCTCTACCTCTTCCTCACTTAAGACCTCTGGGATTTCATCCACTACATTGGTTTGTTGTGGATCTTGATTTGTTTCAGGAAAACCAAAGTCTTTTTCTAATACTTCTAAATCATCTTGACTAAACTCTACTTGCTCCGACGAACCATCTTCCGATTCTAATTCCGTATTGTCTTTTTTTTTTAAAATAAATTGACCTGAAGATACAAACTCTTCAAACTTTTCATCCCCGTATTTTTCTCTGAGGTTTTGTTCAGATACTTCAATTCCACTAGGAGTTATGTATATTATTTCATCCATTTATTTTACTTAAGATCTTCTATATTTATTTTTTTCTCCTTATATGCAGCATTGTAAATTTTTTCAACAGCATATTCATACCCCTCTTTATCTTTATTTGACAAAAATAATTTGTCATCAAAAACTGACGGTATTTCAATAATGATTCCATCTTTATCTGCTTTTACATTAAAGTCAAATCCTTCAATTTCTGCATCTAAAATAGAAAATATACTCGTAATATTTGATCTCATCTGATTAGATGTGTCAATGGGATCTTCAAAGTAGTTTATATCCCAGTCTATTCCACCGTCTTCTTTCGTTTGTTGTAATTGTTCCATTAGACTAACGTCTTTAGATCCATCTAGAGTTACTTGGTCTTCATAAAAAAGTTGATCTCTAAAGGGTTTAAGTTTAGATTTTTCTTTAATTTTTGTTCTACTAGACTCAGACGCTCCTTTATAATCTGGGTTAGGTATAAACTTCTCTGCGTTTATAGTACCCTTTTCTCTAAGCAAATCATCTTCTTCGTAATCAGGATTTTTAATAACCCTAGGTGTGAATCCGCCTTCTTTAGAATTAAATTCATCTAATAATTCAGCGTAAGATCCCTTTATGTTTCCATAAAATATTTGAAATATAGGTTGAGAATCAGAATTAATATCTTCAATATTAAAAGGAGTTTCATAAGTTCCTGTTCCACCCTTTGTTTGCCTTACAACTGTAAATGTTTTTCCATCTTTAGATCTTCTTACATCTAATACCGTATCACTCTGACTATTTTGATTAGCCTTTTCTATCATAGAATCTATTGCCGCCCTAGACTCTTTAGGATCTCCTGTAAGCGCTTGATTAATTGTATTTAAATAACTTAATTTTTGATCTTTTTCTATAACCAGGCTTTTAGCTGTATCAGTAGGCTTGGTAGTTTTTATTGGAGCTTCTTTTGTTACAAGTGGTAATGCGTTTTTAAGTTTTTCTCTCATAAAAGTTATTGCCGCTTTTTCATCCGCTTCTGTAAAAGTAAAAGTTCCGTCTTGATTTCGAAGGAATGTTTTTTCTTTAAGCTTACCATCTTTATCAACTAAATCTTTTTCGTCATACACTACATTATATCCTTGCGCATCTACAAGCAAGGAAGCTATACGTGCTTGATTACCTTCTAGTATAGCAATCGCTTCCTTGTCTAACAACTTGTCTAAGCTTTCTCCAGAACTTTGTATGTTTGCATAAACCCCTGCAACTGAATCTCCAGCCCCGTTTTGTATTCCCCTTTGACCAAAACCTTCTACAACTTTTTTTGTAGCTGTTATATAATCAAACTTAGGAACATTACTAGTAGTTAAATTACTTAACTGATAAGGGTTGTATACTTTACCAGTGTTTTTATTAAACAATTTAAACCCTCCTCTGCCATCTGACTCAACCTCTATAGCCCCTAGCTCTAGAGCTTTATTGTATTCGACAAATGCCATTGAGTTTATTTCACTTAAACTGTCGTCAGCCACACCATCAACAATCCTTTGGGCGTTTGCTTGATAGTTCTTTTGAGCGCCAATCATTTGTTCGTTAGACTGCAGTAAGTTTCTAAACTGTGCAGAGTAATCTCTAGAGTCAATCCTTCCGTTTTCAAGTTGACGCTGCAACTCTGTAGCTTCAAACATTAGACCACCGCTCCACTTTCCAAAAAACTCATTTGCTTGTTGGTTGGGGGTGGCCTTTAACTCATTTGCAGATTTGTAAAATTTATCTTGCTCGTCTCTCCACTTTTGTCTTTGTGCTTCTCTATCTTTTTCCTGCTGGTTTACAGTGTCAACAAAGTCATCTAAATCTTTAGATGGATCAAAAACAAATCTATTGGGATTTAATTGAAAACCTATTTTAGTTGCCATAAGTTTTATTAGTTGTTTGGAAACATTATTTTATAATTTTTTTTCCTATTGCTTTTAATTAAAGCAAGTTCTTCTGCTGAAGGAGGAAGATCTAAATCACTCATGCTTATAGTTTGAACACCGCTAACGTCTGCAATCTCAGAAGCAGCATATTTAGACGGGTCTCCAACAACGCTTTCAACACCAGGTTCATCTAAGCCTCCAACTGAATCTAGATCTACACCACCTTTTTTTGGATATTCGGGTATTATACTTGCTGCACTTTTTCCCATTGATGTAATTCCTGCTGAAACTCCTTGTTGAGCTCTTGCCCTGTCTTCAGCCGCTTGTTGTGCAGCTAAAGTTGCTCCTCTAGCTTCCTGAAGATCTATACCAGATTGCAGATCTCTTAACCTTGATTCTTCCTTAAGTCCAATCATTTCTAAGTCAGCCATTTCCCTGCCCATAGCTGTTCGTATTTCAGCCTGCCCCGCTTGTTGAGCTATAGCTACTCTGCCCGCAGCTGCAGATACTCCGCGCTCACCTGACTGAGCTGCCTGTAAGGCTTGTGCTCCTCCGGCTAAAAGCGCTTCTCTTTGTAATTCGTAAGGTTCTTTTTTAATAGATAGCCCCTCTAAGTAATTCATATCTAGCCTTTCTCGTGCAGCAGTTAAGGCTTTATCCGCTTGATCTTCTGCTTCTCCCTGAGCTTCTTTTGCTTTTTTTGATTGATTTAAACTTACCGCTGTATTTGCAGCTGCTCCAGCGAAAGCTACACCTGCTGCAATTGTGCCTGCACTTACTGCTGATAAAGCTGTACCGCCTATTACTGTTGCTGTTATTATTGCCATGTTATAATACTTTAATCATTTCTTGAGTGTAGTTTTCTCCAATTGTATATCCGTTTTTTTCATACACCTCTATAAGTCCCTTGTGTTTTATCAAAGCGTATGTGTACTTATTTCCATTAGCCTTGCATACGTTTGTAAGGCTCTCTATTAATAAATTAATAGCCTGTTGTCTTTTAGACTTCTCTCTGTAATTTTTATTAGAAATAATCCAATCCACCCAGGCTACTTTAGAATTTGTTACGTATATAAACCCTGCACATACAGGGACATCTTTATCTAATACTATAAGTCCACCCTTTCCGTCATCTGGAAGAAAGTCTTTGAGTGGAGCTTCCCATCCCCAGTCTTTCCACCAACCAAATAAAGTATCCTCATAGTCAGAGGATTGAAGCTTTCTTATATTAAATTCCATTTAACAGCAAAGATACTAATTTTTAAGGATAGCTTTTCATAACCTGCGACTCTATTGCGAACAACTCAGTTGGAACAGACCCCGTGTGTTCTAGCTGAATGGTTGCATAGTGACCTAAAACTCCATGAGATTCTGCAGTGTTATTTTTAACAGCGATCATTAGTGGGTTTATAGTTGTAGGTAAGTTAGATCCTGTTATATTACCAACTGCGATTATCTGACTAGATGTTATACTTGTAATCTTTCCTACAAGCCCTGGGGTATTGTTGGATTCATTATTAAAATACAAGAAATCACCTATGCTGATTATAGAATCAATATATGTTTCTGCAGAGAATGAAAAGGTAACTCCTGTATTTAAAGATCCAGACCAAGAAAGACATCTTCCTATTCCGTTTATAGACCTGTCATTAAAGTTGTCTATAACTGTAGGAGCTTGAGTGGTGTTTTTTATTGCTGCATACCAAGCGCCTTCTTTTTGTTCAAACCAAGTTGAGTTGATAAAAGCTTGATCGTTCATGTCTGTTGTTATAGTTGCTCTCCAGGCTTGATCAGATTCTAAGCTTAAAGTTTTAAATATTTTATTGTCAAAAGGAGATTCATTCATAACTGTGGTTATAGAGGAGTCGTATTGAACTCCATAATAGTTATTTCTAATCTCGTTTGTATTGTGTCTATATATGTTGCCTCCAGAAAAAGAATAAAAATAATTATTCATACCAACCATATAATCAGGACTATATGAATAAAAAGATGGCCATCCTTCTGATCCTTCGCTATAAGACAAAGTGTACTGAGGTCCTAAAGGAAGTATTAATGACGGCACAGGATTAAATGGTATAGGCGTAGCCGTAGGAACTGGTGTAGGACTTGGAGTAGGAGTAACTGCAGTCGGAGTCGGCGTTACGGTTGGCTCAGGTGTTGGAACGGGGGTCTCAGGCACAGGAGTAACAGGAACTTGTTCTTCTCCTGAAATACATATTATAGAAGTTCCGAAGGTGTTGAAGTCATCTACTAACTGAAAGTTCATTACCGTATAGTCTCCTGCAGGAATTTCTGCATCTGCACTGTCATCAGTTACCGTTTCAATTGTGTTGTAAGCATCGGTAGTAACTCCAGCTTGTTGTGGGTAAAATCTAAAAACCTCAGATCCTTGGCTGTTTAAAACCACTCCCATTGCAAGGACACTATTCTGACCTCCGTACTGCTCTGCCTCTATAGTTCCTACAACTTGTTCTAAATTGTAAGGAACGTTTATAGTTTTTTTTGAAGCAATCCTGTAAGTTACATTATCCCCTCCTCTGTATGTTTCAAAACCAAAATCTCCAGAGTTTGCTCTAGTGCCGCATTTGAAGTAACTCATATATAAATATTATAGCTACAAAATTACGATTTTATTCTTAATGTATTAAATGGATAGTCTAGACTTAGGTATCTCCCAGATAAAGTTTTGATTGTCTTCTATTCCTCCGCAAATAACGTAATGATCTTTGTTTTCAATCATTGTAGTTATAAACATCAAAGCATATCCAATCTTGTATCCTATAAATGGAATAGGATTTATGTTCATTATATTTAAGTCTTTGTCTAGAGAAACTGCAAAATGATTGTAGCCTCTTTCTTTATATATTTTTGTGTGAATTAAATATACGTAGCAGTTATTTTGTGAATCATATATAGGATTAGTAGACCCTCCCGTAGAGGTGTTTGATGAAAAGTAAAGTTGATCTTTAGGTAGCGCTGATTCATAAACGTTTGGATTGTTACTGTAAACCTGGAAAGATAATGAGTTAAAATCTTTACACTTATAAATTATTAAGTTTGGAGTTGTAGAGTAGATAAAGTAAAGTTCGTTTTCTTTTTCAAAGAACAACCAATTTTTCTCCCACGCCACCACACCACCTATACCAAAACTCATCTTGTGGTTTCGGTCGATGTTTATTCTTCCTAGAAAATTATATTCAGAATCTAAGACTCCCATGTAGGTGTTGAATTTTTTATCTAAATATGCTACGCAATAATAGCTTGTGCCTTTATATTTAAATTCTCTATAGTCTTCAAATTTATAAGATTGATTTGCTCCTTGTATATTTTTTATTTCTTTTGAAACAACGTTAAACCTTTTGTCAAATTTATACTCTAACAAAGTAGTAGAGCTTCCGAGTTTTTTCATAAACTCAGTCCTAGCTGTGTCTACGTCATACCTAGCAACACCAATATATCCATCTTTATCTTTTGAAATTGTTATGTTGTGGCTTACCGATGGCTTTAATTCTTTTGGAATTAGATTGATTGATTTTCTTTTCTGATTCCCTCTCCAGCTACCCGCAAACATATGTGTTAAATAAACATCTTCTCTATCTACTTCAAACGGCCTGTTGCTTTTAAACGATCCGCTATGAGATTGATTAGATCCTAAAGCGTTGATAGGCAATAACATACAGTTATCAATAGACCTTTTGTCTCCAAAATAATTTATGATATGTTTTGTAAATCTTCCAGGGCCTGTATTCTGTAAAACTCCAGAGGTTGGATTGTTTATTATGTCGTCAATTAAGCGACCAATAGGTTGTTGTTTTGGTGCTGAGGCAATTGCCCAGTTACAAACGCTTAACATTTTGTTTCCTACTTTAATTCCTATACCTTTAAACATAGGGTCTTCAGAATCTGTTTCTGCTTCTAAGCCAACTATAAGGTCTTGATGGTTAATCCAATTCCTTAAAGGTTGATTGCAATATATATCTGCATCTACATATACTCCGCCATTCTCCCATAAATAACAATATCTAAAGAAGTCTGATTTCTCACCGCGTTCTTTTAGTTTTAAATAAGCTTCGTTGTATATGCTTTTTTTAAACCACTCATCTACTTTTTGTTGATTGAAGTAAACTAAATCATATTCAGGATTTAATTTAGTGAAAGAATCCACCATGTAGCTGTTTACATCTAGAGCGTCGTAAGTGGTGTAGATTATTTTATTTGGAATCTTTTTAAATATAATATTGTTTTGAACGTAATGATAGAAAGGTTTATTGTTTAACTCTTTCATCTCCTCCCTGTAGGTAGGATACTCTACATGTATAACGGGTTTGTCATTGTATTTAAATTCAGTGCTTGTAAAGTCGTGCTTTAATGTTTTGAATTTTAATCCATTTAAATCTTGACTTCCTAACTCATATTCCGTTTCAATTTCTCTGTTTAATCTTCTATTTACACACTTGCCTAGAAGGCCAGGGCCTGTATAGTCTAAATAAAACATTTCCTTTCTGCTCTTTATATTTTCTACACATCTATTTATAGCGTCTAAAAATATACCCTCCCCCGGTTTAGTTGCTATAAATGCATTTGCCAACCACTTCTTTGCCATAGGGTCATCCCTGACTACTAAAAGGCTAGTGTCTTTATTTATGTATTCATCTAAAGGTGTAAGGCATGTGGTGTCGGAATCTGCGTAAACCCCACCCTCTATATATAAAACACAGTATCTAAATAGATCAGCTTTAAAAGCCCCTGGTATTATATCGTGATAAGCTTTTAATACGCTAACAGGAAAATTATTTTTAATAAAATCTATCCTATCTGTAGCTTCGTAGAACTTATATATATACTCTGGATTATTAGCAGACCAACTTCCTCTAGCTCTAGACATTCCTGGAGGAGTAAACTTTGTTTCAAAAGTTTGATGTATAATCTTTGGTATCATAAAACAACAACCTTTCTATCTGTCCACCCCTTAGAGGCGCTGTAAGGCCATATGACCCATTGGTAGGGTCTAGGTCCATTATACTCTCTCCATACCGTAAAAGACTCGCTAGAGGCCTTTAAATGAGATGCTATCTCATCCTTAGTTATATCTCTTCTATGTATAGCCTCTCCATTTTTATCTTCAAAAGCTAATACCACGAAGTCATAATCTCTTTCTGGAAACAAACTTTTATTTAAATCAATGGCATGCTTAAACTTTGGCATATACTCTTGGTCTTTATCTCCAGGAGGTAATAAGTTTTTTGTACAACTGTTAGTAATAGCTCTATCTTTAAATCTAATACCTGAGTAAATCTCATAGTCATTTACACTTCTCTCTGATCCTATATCGTATCCGACAAAAGATTTTTTATTACAAGGAGAACAAATCTCGCCATCAATACCTAGCAGTTGTCTAGTTTTTTTGTGAGTCCTAGTGTTTCTTTTTCCCCAATCAGAACTATCGTCCCAATGTTTAGTTCTACCTTCTCTAGTATATTCATGCCAAGCAATAATTTTATGTGGATGAAACAGATCATATCCACAAGTAAATGCTCTAACGCCTATAGTAATTTCTTCTCCGTGAAAGTAAAAAGAAGGGTCATGTTGAACCTCGTTACAAAACTCTCCTAAGGTAAATGCAAAATGGGCTGAATAAAACCTAGCTGGAACAGGCTCTTTTACGCTGTCATCCATATGATAAGGCATAAAAAAAACCACACCCTCTGGTGTAAACCTATCAAAAGACATACCCCAAGGTTTATCATGCCTCCCCTTAGGGTCGTTGGTTGGATCATAAGAAGGTATGTACCCTGTCAACAAAGGCTTAGGGTGGCCTTTTTTTTGTAAAGACTTTAGCATATCTATAGAAATGGTATCCCATCCGTCTACAAATCTATGGTGAGAATCTAATTGTAGTGTATACGTTTGATTATCGTAATGTTGTTGAATTTGATTCCTAGCCCAACACGCTCCATTAGACTCTTCGTGTGGAATATCTATTATTATAAACCTTCCGTCATTAGCATATTTCTCTAACGTATCCCACTCATCTTCTTTACTATGCTGATGGGCAATACATATAGTTAGAGCGTCGGGGTTATCAGCTTTTAACAGTAAATCTTTTATTGTAGGTAATAGTTCTGGATCACGATAGCTCGCAATTTGTACAAAAATAGTTTCCAATTGAATTAAATTTAATTATCTTATTTCAAAGGTAGTAAAATTTAACTAACCCCTAACATTCGCGTTTAGGTTTAACAATTTCTATATGCTTTATGTACAGTCAGAATTTGATCCAACAATCCCTAAATTACTTACATATATTATATGTTCATCATAAGTAGTTGGCTGGCTACATGTGTAAGTTCCAGTAGTATTATAATAGTTTCCGTAATTAGAATCTGAATATATCTGTGTGCCTGAAGGAGGCAAGTAGTAAGCTTCCGCGCCGTTTGCCTCACCAGCTGCTGCTGCATCTGGATCTGCCCAGTAAACCTGGTTATTAGGAACATCATCACCACAATCACTAATAACGGTATTTAGATCAAACCAATATAAATTTGGTCGAGGTGTAGCTGTAGGTGTAGCAGTTGGCGTCTGTGTAGGCGTTTGTGTAGGCGTTTGTGTTGGCGTCTGTGTAGGCGTCTGCGTCGGCGTTTGTGTTGGCGTAGCCGTTGGCGTCGGAGTAGCAGGCGTCGGAGTTGGAGGCGTCGGAGTTGGAGGCGTCGGAGTTGGAGGCGTAGCAGTAGGCGTCGGCGTAGCGGGCGTTTGCGTTGGTGTAGCTGTAGGCGTAGCCGTTGGAGTCTGTGTAGGAGTCTGCGTTGGCGTAGCCGTAGGCGTAGCTGTCGGAGTTGGGGTGGCTGGTGTTTGTGTAGGAGTCTGTGTTGGCGTAGCCGTAGGCGTAGCTGTCGGAGTTGGGGTGGCTGGTGTTT
>Ga0209535_1000565_pt1 | contig 26250 bp, 56 predicted proteins | sample LinPmetageLP28_FD_184041 | JGI IMG/M metagenome (GOLD analysis project Ga0209535, IMG submission 184041) | Marine viral communities from the Pacific Ocean - LP-28 (SPAdes) (version 2) | ecosystem: Environmental > Aquatic > Marine > Oceanic | place: Pacific Ocean | collected 2009-08-22
TACATTATAGTCAAATCCAACTTCCTTATAACTTACTACTTTAACTTCTTTCATACTTAATTATAATGGAGTTCCTTTAGAGCTGGTCAATCACATTTGCAATAGCATCTTTTACTTCTTGTGAGGGAGCGACTTCAAGTGCTTCTTCTAACAACTGCCAACATTCTTTTACTTCCTTCATACTTATATTATATGCGAGTTCCTTTTGCCCGTAGCCATCGAATCTGAATGGGATACTGCATCACGGGGAATGATCTCGAACATAGAGTCTACATATGCTTCATCGCGCTTTAGTGTACGTCTCGACAGCCAATGAACTAACATAAGTATAGTGAGTGATGATATACTTAAGCTTACTAGTAATTGTATAAGTAACGTTAACATTTAATTAAATTAGTGTAGGTTGGGCATAATAGTAATAAGAGCTGTTGTCACTGTTAATGCCATTAGTATTTCAATTCCTGTCATACCTAATTATATCAGAGTTCCTTTTGGTGCGCCTGGTGGGACTCGAACCCACGACCAAGGGTTTATGAGACCCCTGCTCTAACCACTGAGCTACAAGCGCATTAAAAGTCGATTCGAGTAGGATTCGAACCTACACATTGGACTATCGAATCATTGTATTATGGTAGCTTGGGCGGGGATCGAACCCGCACGATCCAGGATCAATGGATTTTAAATCCACAGCGTCTACCAATTCCGCCACCAAGCCATTAAACATATTATAGTATAGGGTCTAGTGATATCCAGTGGTACTACTAGATGTCGGGTCTATAGTAATAACGTTATAGTAACTAGAGTATGTAAATAATAATAACATGCAAATTATTTCATCAGGGATATCTATAGGCCTGTGCTATTAAGGTAGTGTTCTGAATGATCTGCTTCTGATAACTCTACCCCTTCAATGAAGTATTTAACGTTACCTGATCTATAGATGATTGCTGGTCCAGAGAGCTTATGAGTTAATCCGTCTTTCTTATAATGCTTGTAACCATATTCATCTTCTTCGATGGTATATTTCGGTTGATCGGTACCTTTTTCTTTGTATTCGTATGTATTCCTATATTTCGATCCTCTTACGATGTCGGCTAGTATGTTAATAAGTGTTCTCATATTGTTATTTACTTGTGTTATCTATTGATATTGTAAGGTTTATTAAGGTTTTCCCTTTAGAACTACTATAGTTATTACAACTACTATTAGCATTATTAATCCGTGATCTACTATTGTATCTACTGACATTTCTTTTATTTCCTTTCGTTTTTGGTTATTTACTATAGGTTTTTGGTTATTTCCATAGTAATCTTATTAGTCCGCCTACTAGTGCTCCTATAGCGATAGCGCTTGTCAGTCTACGTCTCTTACGTTTGTTTGTATTATCGTGATCGTGTATCCATTTATTACTTTTCATACTCTCTCGTTAGTTTCCGAAGGCATATGAGCCTACTCGTTCGCATAGTTCATTATAGGTTAGACTACTACATCCCTTTCCGGTAATAGCATTATAATCATCGCAGAGGACGGGGTCAGTATATTGAGCGTTAGCTTCTCCTTTTGTGAGTACTACAAGCTTATCTACTAGATCATCGTATTTTTGTGCGCGTGCTTCATGATCGCTTAGATCTGCGTCTTTCATCTCCACATTAAGAGTAGCGATCTTATCGGCAAGGTCTTGAATTTCTTTTCTGCTCATACCTAATTATATCAGAGTTCCCTATCGATTTAAGGAGAGGATTGAACGACCGCTCATGAGGCAGATCGAGAGGATAGGGCAGTTATTGATTAACGATGGATCTGCTGTAATTGCCCCTTGAAGGAAGGACGTTTCGCATATTGCAGCTTTCTTCGTTCCTTCTCTGTAATCATTAGCATTCAGAACCTCTTGTAAAGCTGATTGGATTGTCTTGATGTTTGTTTGTCTTTCTTTCATACCTAATTATATCAGAGTTCCTTAAGCAGCATCAACGGAAGCATCATGCACATCATCATGTAAATTATGTTCGATATACTCTTCGAATTGTCCTAATGCATAATCAAGTGCAAGATTAAGTACCTCTCTATTACATTTGTACTTCTCCTCAAGCTTCTTAAGATCCTTATCGTCAAGTAAGACGGTCATTTTCTTTTCCTCCATACCTAATTATATCGGAGTTCCTATTGTCCAACGAATGCATATGCAGCATTAGTCTTTATGAATTTACCAATCTCATCGAATCCATAAAGGACATAACCATCCAATGGATCAGTTCCTCTCTCATATTCAACAAGATCAAATTCTGGTCGCATGTTGTGAACTTCTCTGATATCTACTTTAATTACTGTCATATCTAATTATATCTGAGTTCCTTTGAATTTTTCTTACTCACCCACATGCGATACTGGAATCCATGAATACTTTCCGTATCCTACCTTATAGTCTTGAATTTGTTTTTCAGACATATCTTTCTCTTTTATAAGATCTGAGTTATATGTATCTCTTACGAAGTAATGAGGTTTAAAGGGTCGTTTGTAGTAAGCATCAGCGCTGCCTCTATCCCATGGACCTCCATGTCTCATCTTTAAGTAGTTCTTATCTTCCATACTCTTATTATATCTGAGTTCCTAATGCTTATCGTAAGATTCTTCAACAGATACCTCTCGAATCTTTTCAATTCGTTCCTTAAGCAGCTCAATAACTTTATCATCTACATCAATACCCTCACAAATACAGTCCATCTCTAGACCACTTGCAAGCCATTCAAGACTCGCATTAAGCCTTCCATATGCATAAGGGAAGCAAATTTGTTTATCGTCGTTCATATCTAATTATATCGGAGTTCCTAACGTCCTTGCTCTCCAATCATTCCAATCCAAATTGGTCTCTACATTAACAATTCCATCATCTGTTAAGGCAATGAATCCCCAATGAGCTACTAGTGTAACTACTCCATACAGTGTTTTATCTCCTACTTTCATAGTTTTATTATGTTAATTGGTAGACTCCGGGTTTAATTATATTAAGCTTAGAGATTGTAGTATCCGGAAGGAAGGTAGATATACTACTAAGCTTATCTCCTATAGCGATATATGGCCCACCATCAGGGTCGATTGCCTCTATTCTATCCTCCCCTCCAGTAAATCTTACGAAGTGAGTTTCTTTAAGATCAACAAACCATTTAGAATCTTCACAAAAGAAGAGTCTATAAGCTCCATAACGAGACTTAACCATTTGCTTCATAACTTGCAACAATAACATTAATCGTTTCGACTACTTCGTTATGATGAGCGATAGTCTCTACTTTCTTTTCGATTTCTACTCCCAGATCAGGATGCTCTCCGATAGCTACTTGATTATTCAAATAGGTTTCTAGATCTGCTCTAGCGATATCTCCAAGAGCTTCGTGCTTTTTCTTAATTGCTTTTAAATGTGCGTTCATTGTAATATTATATACTATTTTTATTTTGATGCTACTAATAATGAATGGAGATCAGCGATCGTTTTATCCTTTTTAACAATAAGTCTCTCATGAGACTCTAACTCTGCTTTAAGGGCAATAACCTGATCAACAAGAGAACTTACTTCTTCTTCTAGCTGCTCAACGTCATTTTCAATCTCTTTCATACCTAATTATATCAGAGTTCCTTACGGGCAGCTCCTTTGATAACTTCTTAATTTAACTCCATGCCACTGAGTTTGTCTATACTGATCATGCGACCATCTATGCCTATAAAGGTTACTATTATATCTGCTAACTGGTGCCGGATACCATACTCTCGTTGGTTGATAATAATATGTAGGGGTATAACTTCTATATGTTCTTACTGTTGTTGATGGAACAGACTGATAACTATACGAACTATAGCCTCCTTCGCAGCTAATTAGACAACAGGCTAAAAGTATTAATAGAGCTTTCATAATAGTATTTATCAAATAATTACTTTAATCAGTTGTAATATTTACGATCTGATTAACATGCCAGCCATTAATAGATCCCATAAACTCAATCTGAAACCAACCATTGGCATCAAGACGTTTAATAATTCCTTCCTCAGACCACATGCTACCATCTCGTCTAGGACAGATATCTAAGAACACATGCTCTCCAGACTCAACTAATTTTTCAATTCTCTCTTTCATACCTTATTGTATCTTAGTTCCTTACTCCCACCTAGCCTCTCCCTTCCGGGTTGTAGGCGTGAAGATTTTGACGCCTCGTTAATTGCTAGGAGCAGGCCCGAGCAGGTATTGAACCTGCATTACCTCTCATACTCAGCCGTCGCCTTGTTGTAGCCTTGCTAGCATTGCTACCGAGTGGTTCTTCCCAGTTAGATGACCGGGCCATATTTTGCTTCTATATTATATTGTAGTTCCTAAAGTCCTCTACCATCAAACTCTATTTCATCTTCTACTCTCACGAGCATCTCTTCGACAATATCTTTAATCTCTTGTTCGTTGGGCATATCTAATTATATCTGAGTTCCAAATGGTGGATAGCGGGGGAATCGAACCCCCATCCGCTTTAACAAGCGTCGAAACCTTAGCTACCCATTAACCGTTGATAAGATGTGTGACTTTTTCCAAATCGCATTAGCACCCCTACCAAACTTTATCAACTTTCCTGTATCAGTTAACTCCTTAAGAGCAACATAAGCCTGACCTTTAGTTAGATTGAACTTATTCATAATACCTTTCTCTGTAATATTAGGAGGATCCATCTCCATAATACCCTTATGCAACTTAGCCTTACGACCAGCTTTCGACATCACTCGCTCACGAGCTTTCTTACCTTTGATATCAAATCCAGTACGACCAATATTAGCCTCTACATCTACAGTAGAACCAAATCGATTCTTGTAAGTAGAAATAATACGAGCAGTATCATCAGGACTATCAGCATCATGAGACAACATAATATTCACATCAACTGAATGCGGAACTAAAGTAGATCCTTTAAGCTGACCTCCTTTAGTAAGATGCATTACAAAGATGAGAGCACACTCAGCATCCTTAGCTCTCTTACAGAGAGTCGATACAGCATACTTCTCTAACTCTCGACTATTCATCTTCTTCTTAGTAGTTAAAGCCTGAAATGAATCAATAACAATAATATCTAGATCGTTCATCGCGTTAGCGAGAACATCGATATCAGTCTCGTTAGCAATACTTACATTCTTGACATTAAGTCTCTTACAAGTAAAGGCTAACTGAAAAGTATTCTCCTCGCCAGAAGCATAGCCGGTAGCATACCCGTTATTGGAAAGATTCTCTAGCAACTGAAGTAGTAGAGTAGTCTTACCGCAACCCGCCTGAGCAGTTACAGTCGCGGCAGATCCGGGAAGAATACCGTTCCCGAAGATCGTATCGAACTCCTTAACTCCAGTTGACATTCTCTTGAAATAAACATCCGGGATAGTAATATCGGATACCTTCGTAAATTTTGTTGAATTGATTCCTAAGTTCATATTTGTCGTGCTTACAATCTAATTATATCGGAGTTCCTTAAGCTGCAAGCAGCTCTAGGCCTTTTTGCGACAACTGATTCCCACCCATAACTAGATTGCGAATAAGCTTTGTGGAACTCTGCTTTCCGGTATGAGTTTCAAACTCAGTAAGAGCATTAAGAGCGTCCCATTTAGTCTCTCCAACATTCCCTCTCCCGCTTTCGAACAATTCTACAAGCTTTTCGCGCTTGACCATCCGCTTTGTAGATTCATCTTCTTCAACTGGAACGAGAGTTTGCGTTAATTTAATCATCTGGTCTCGAGTAAATTTCTGACCTTTCAGATTGATCATCGTCTGGCTAAATTGACGAGCAGAATTGATCGAATTGACAATACTACCCACAGTTTGCTCAACTCGTTGATCAAAAGTACTCGCATGCCTACTAGTCATTGCTGATGATCCTTTATTAACTAGATGAAGAGCATTATCACATGTAATCCTTTCAGTAGATGGGATCGTCTTGTTTGATCCCATTCCGGAATTATCCATAAGTGTATAAAAGTATGGTATAATCTCATCACCTTCTACGATAATATTATCAGCCAGCTTAGATTGAATAAGAGCCTTACGACCTCCATTAGATGTAGTATAGCCAACATGCTCAATGTCTCCGACTTGTGATGAAGCCTTATCTAGCACATCAATCATTTCATCCATCTGGATAGGACGATAGTTTTTACCAACTATACCAAGATGGTGATGATTATCTACACGACGTAGAGAAAATGTATCCGGTACTGGTACATCTCCTTGATAAAATACTTGAGCTTTTTCAACTTCAAACGTGTCGATATCTTCTAGTGAGTCAATTTTTGTAATAAATCCCATAATCTTTTTCTTTCTTCTCTTTAATTATATCTGAGTTCCTTATCCTTGAGCTCTTGCTAGCAACATCAGACAAACCTGATACCACTTATCATGATCTAGATCACCATACTCGCTTTCAATAGTCTCAACAATATCTCTACTTGACATACCTAATTATATCCGAGTTCCTTATAAGTTCCATCTAAAAAAGCACGGGCAATCGTAGACTGCCCGTGCTTGATGAAAGAAAGTTATTAGATTATTAGAGGGACTTGATACCAGAGTTATTAATAACACGTGTCAGATCACGGGTATTAACGTTCTCCCATTGATCTGTCTTGCGGTTAAGAACAAGACTCTCACCACCTACTGCATGGAATTCACCTCGCTCATTACGATATAATGTTACATTAAATACTTTTGCGTTCTTTGTAGCATTGCGATTCTTAAGCCAAGCTGCGTTCTTACGGTTGTTTTTCGTTGTCATAATAGTTAGTTTTGTTTTTTTGTTTTTGTTGTGAGAAGGTCTCCTTCCTTCTTCTCTTTTATTATATCGGAGTTCCTTACTCTAAAGTTTTTTCGCCATTGCGTCTACATCCTTAATACTATATCTATTGGATAGACCCATTAGAGTAGGAGCCCATAACCCGACAAAAATTCCATGCCATAAATTGACATTAGTATACAGATAGATTGAAGCTAATACAGATACTAGCGATGCTACGAAAAAGATTTGAGATTTTACTTTATTAGTTATCATTTGGTTTATTATATTGTATTGTTGTAAATGTTCTACTATTATTATATTAGAGTTCCTTTGTCTACCTCCAGTAACCTCTCATGAATTTGGTCATCTCTAAATAATTCATCGCTCTCTTACCTCCATATTGTATAGTTTCTGTAGGAACTCTACCCCAATCCTCGCATAATGTATCCCACATTATAGGATCAGTCTCTTCTGCTGGAGCTTGTTGTCGAGTAATATCAGCATACTCTTTAACAACTTTATTATATTCCTCAAGCAGATCCTCTTCTCCGTCTCGTATTTGCTCCGCTAACTCCGAGATTCGTAAAACTATCTCACTCCTCTTCTTAACTGTAGGTTTGGTTGCTCGTTTATAAGTTTTCATATTATAAACTAGTTTCTGATTTCACCTTAATAAAGATTCCATCAGAGGAATCAGAGGCTTTCACGAAACACTCTTTTTCCACAGCCGGGTCTTCTTCATATGCTGTATAAAGAGTAACATAATCAGTCCATTGAGACCAGGTATAGCGTTCACCTTTGACGTAGTAATAGTTATCACTTTCTATTACTAAAGCAGGTCCACTAAGGTTGTGCTTTTTACCGTTTTTTGTATAGAGTGAGTAATTTTCTCCACTTTGAACGCGGAATACATCTCTATTTTTTGCTTCAATTCCTGTCATACCTAATTATATTAGAGTTCCTTTATATACCCTGCGCTAAGATTCTGGGGTAATAATATTACCTTCCCATAAGGCCAGCTCCCATACACGTCGACGCTCTAAACCTTTACGTACACGACCTCCAGCGCGTCTATACTGCGGTAACAACTTTGCTACACTCTCATAATTACCCTCATTTAATCTACTCGAGCCATCTACTAGCTTCTTCAAGTTAGTAGGACCACAGTTAAAAGTAAATGATGTTAATGCTGCTAACTGGTGATCATTTAAATGTACATTAACAATATCATTGACTTGTTGTTTTGCTTTAAGTAACTCTCTCTTCAACTCAGCACAAGCTAGCTCTTTAGAGATAATACCCTTTGATACTACTTTGCTATCAGTGCATCCATATCCTATAGTCCTGACTCCTCCTGCACAAGTATAAGCTTTAGGATGATATCCTTCAAAATGTTTAACCCCTGTTAATAATTTAGAATCCCAATTAATTGAAGGAGGGTCATGATTTACTTCTGTTGGAGTAATCATTGGTAATAAGAATGGCCTTACCAAAACAGGATAAGGTGTAGGAGTTACTACAACTTCTATGTTATGTTGTCTATCTATAAGAGGTACTTGAACATCGATATTATATTGGTTCGTTGTTAATACTGACGTCATATCTTTACCAATATAGCCGATGCCCACTCCTGCTACTAATATTCCTAAGCCTAAGCATTTTTTCATACCTAATTATATTTGAGTTCCTTATTATCCCAACTGGGAGGTTAGCATGTACTTCATGTGCATCCAGTTAGGATCAACACAGTTGTAACAATTATAATAGTGAGTAGTATATTTAGTTTCATGTTACTTAATTAAACAGTTACATAGCTCATATCAACTTCTTCAACAGCATTTACATCTAGTAGCATCTTCCTAGCTGTATTACGTCTTCCTTCTAGATAGAATTCAATTCTATAATCATTAAGGTCATTAAATCGACAAGCATAATGATGAGTGAGGATAGTTTTAGCTGCTGTGAATGCTTCTTTTGTCTTGAATACAATGTCGTACTTCATATTTATATTATATTAGAGTTCCTCAAAAATTCCTAAGATCTCAGCTGCGAGGAATGATACAGCTAGAGCTATGATTGATTCATTAGTGCCTAATGGAGTTAATGCTGCAACACATCCTCCTATTCGTAAAATAGATTTAACTAACGAGATACGGAAGTGCTTATTACTTTTTGATTCTGCTGGTTCTGGCATTGGTTATTTGGTTAGATATAAATAAGTAACGGTTAAGAAGAGAGTAATAATGCAAACAGCAACTACATTCTCAAAAAATGCTCGATCTTTATCTTTCATACTCTTATTATATTAGAGTTCCTTTTGCTATCCAATCTTATTTAGATTGTATTTTTTGAACTGCTCATTCATATTAATCATTGCATCATACGCCTTTATCATTTGAGTAGTAAGTTTCTCCATTTTACGAGCATCAATTTCTTCTTTTGAATACCAATAATCTCTCCATGTCTTCATAGCAGATGTATCAGGCCAATACCCAAACAGATTCTTCTGCACGCAATGGCGAAGCTCATGCAAAATAGAGCCGAATATGTAACGTCTCTTAATATTCGTGACGTCTAAGTTAATCAGAAATCTACAACCATCTACATGAGTACATAGTGAAGTGCCGGCTATTTTACTCTTATGAACTTTCGCTACAATATTGATATCCCGTCTATGATTAGATTCAAGTAATGTAGTAAGCAGCTGACTAAAAAGGTTAAAGTCAATTTTCGTATGCTTTTTAATACCTGGCGACGGTTCTAATAATATCATCAAACTAATTATATCGGAGTTCCTTATGGATATCCACTGGATATATTGTTATTTAACGTTAAATATAAAGGAAGTAGTTAGAATACCTCAATAAAATGAATAATATAGCCTTTTACGGATCCCATAATGCTGCAGTTGTTGTTGAGCAAGATGGTAAAATTATCACTGTAATTGAAATTGAAAGATTTTTATCTGTTAAAAATGCAGGTTATAGTCAGTATTCCGTGTCTCAAACTAGAAAGTTTTTAATTAAAGAAATCCTTAAATATATTGAAAAGGAGTTCGGTATCTCGGAATACGACACGTGTATTCAACTAAATACAGATACTCTAGAAGGTACTAAAGCAGAAGATTTTGTTTTTTATGACAAATTAATTCCTGCTAAAAAGTATATTAGTGCTTTACATCACGAATCACATGCCGCCTGTGGCCTTTACCAAACTGACTATCAAGAGGCTTTGATCGTATCATTCGACGGGGGAGGTAATGATGGTCTATTTAACATATACCATGCTAAGGACCGTAAGACTATTGAGCTACTAGAAAAAAATTCAACTAACGTAGGCTTCCCTTACATGTCATTAGGAGAGTTTCTTGGCGACATACGAAAAGAACCTCTTAATATAGGCAATCTTGTATATTCAGGTAAAATTATGGGTCTTGCCTCTTATGGTGAAGTTAATCAAGAATGGCTACCAGCGTTTGAAGAGTATTATAAAGCTAGTCCAGAAGGCCCAACTTACTTAAAGTTGTTAGAGAAGGTATCAGATCAAACAGGTTTAGTATTTGATATCGAAAACAGGTATACAGGTCAAACAGCCTGGGACATTGCGAAGACATCTCAAATAGCATTTGAGAACGTAGTTATGGAAATTTTAACTCCATATCTCGAAGAATATCCTGAACTACCTTTAATTGTTGTAGGGGGATGTGGATTGAATATACTCTTTAATACTATGCTATATGAAAAATTAGATAGAGAGATATTTGTACCTCCTAATCCTAATGATTGTGGTATTGCGACTGGTATGATGCTTAACTTTATTAAACCGGATAAAGCTGTTGATATTACATATGCAGGCATAGGCATACTAGATCAAGATACTTTAATGTCCTATGCAGAAGAGTTTGGATATGGAGATACCTGCCATCCAGTATCAATTGATGAATTAGTTGACGATCTAGAAGATGGTAAGATAGTCGGCGTGGTACGAGATGCTTGTGAGCATGGGCCACGTGCTTTAGGTAATAGAAGTATACTGTGCAATCCAGCATATCCAGAAATGAAAGATATCTTAAATGCTAAAGTTAAAAATAGAGAATGGTATAGGCCTTTCGCTCCGGTATGTCGTTTAGAAGATGTTAGTAAATATTTTAATTTTGAAGGTGAGAGTCGTTGGATGAGCTTTTGCCCTACTGTTAAAGAAGAATGGAGAGAAAAACTTACTTCTATTACTCACGTTGATGGAACTGCAAGAGTTCAGACAGTAACTAAAGAACAAAATGAATGGTTGTATAATTTGTTAACTAAGTTTGAAGAAGCTTCTGGAGTAGGAGTGTTACTCAATACCTCATTTAACGTTAACGGTAAACCTATATTATCCAGATATAGTGACGCAATAAAAGTTTATAGGGAAACAGAAATGGATAGGTTATTACTCCAAGACTATTATTTTATAAAATAAATAACAAACATGAGTATACATGCCCTAGGTCATTTTACCAAAAAGAGTAATGGATTAACTCATGAATGGTTTCCGGTTTTTAACAGCTTCTTTACTGATAATTATTTATCAAAGCATTATAAGGTGGATAAAATTAAAGCTAGCGTCACTAATTGGAGCACAGTAGATTATCCTTATGATTACAGAGCGCATATTAACTCATTGACGGTTATACAGCCTAAATCATCTAAAGCGGTAGTATTTACTACATTTTATGATACAAGCATGCTCTATAAAAATATAAAACCAATTTTAGATAATTTTGATACTGTAATATATAGTGGTCATTACAATTCTAAAATTATAAAACAGGAATGGCCTGGAAATCACAATAATATATTCCCATGGCTTTTTAGGCCGCTACCGTGGGAAGCTCCAGAATATGGCTATAATCCTAAATATGAGCGGTTATATTTTAGAGGATTATCTACTAAAAATTTTAGACCTGAAGTAGAATTTTTAGAGCAAATTGATGATACAGAACTTGATATAGTATCAGGCAGCTCTGAGAATTATGAAATTGAATGTAGGGAAAGTAAAATTTGCTTGTCACTACCAGGAATCCGTGATATGTGTAACCGTGATATTGAGTTATGGTCTAGAGGCATACCGAGTTTGAGACCTCGCTTTACTAGTGAGTTAGCAGTAGCTATTCCTGATGATATTTACATCCCAGTAGATTATAGTAAATGCACTAATATGGAAGAGCGTATAAGACAAATAATAAATACGTATTTTGAGGTCAGAGATAATGTTAATCTATTAAAGCAAGTATCTAATAATAGTAGAGAGTTTTATTTGCAAAATTTTACACCATCCAAAGTAGCAGAATTTACTTTAGATAAAATATTAACACACTTTGATTAAAGACTAAATATATGTATGTTTGAAGAGGTAATTTTGGATAATAGTAAAGAACAAATAGCCAAGCTTTACGGACCGGCATCACGAGCTCATAATAAACCCGACACAGGTATTGAGGTTAAAAAGAAGTCTGCTTATTATGTTATTAGAGATTGTGCTGATATAACTCGTCAGTACTTAGCTATTCATGTCTGGGGTCTTTATGATGATCCTATTTTAACTCTAAAGGGTAAGTTTACTAGTAATCAAGTTAAAGATTTTTTAGTCCGCTCTGAAAAAGAGACTGGTCCTAAGTTACTTAAACAATTAATTGTAGCTGGTATAAAGGATAAGTATGAAGTTGTACAAACAACTAAAGGTTCATCATCATTTAGTTATGAAGCCGATGCTGATGACATCTATTCTTATTATGAAGAGTATGAAGAAGGTTTTGAGGATATACAGGAAGAAGGAGAAAAAATACTTACTGAAGAAGAACTTATCCTCAAATACTTATTTTAAATACACTTACCTGTATTATATTGCAAATAAGTTAATTTTTCATAAATAAGTTGATATGAATATAGCATTTCACTCACAAAATTTGGGTTTAAGAGGTACAGAAATTGCTCTATACGACTATGCAAAATATAATGAAAAAATTCTAGGAAATACAAGTTTTATAATATCTGGTAAAAATGCTGATCTTTCTGCTAAACCTAAATTTGATCAACAATTTCCTAATAGGGTAAAATTAATAGATTCGTGGGGATCCTCATCTGATGTATTCCATAAAGAAAAAATTGATTTTGTTTATATTTGCAAAGCAGGTAATATTGATGGTTTTGATACTGATGAATTTCCAACTTTTATACACGCTGTATTTAGACATAATGAACCTCATGGAGATGTATACGCTTATGTCTCAGATTGGTTAGCACGTGATCAAGGATATGACCCTAATACTCATTCCTTGCCACATATTTGTGAACCACTACCTCAGATTAATGAAAATTTGAGATCAGAATTAAACATCCCTACTAATGCTAAAGTGTTTGGATGCTACGGCGGATCTACAGAATTTAATATATATTTTGTTCATGAAGCTATTAAAAATATTGTAAATGAAAGGAGTGATGTTTACTTTATTTTTATGAATATCAACAAATTTTGCGATAATGATCATGAACAAATTATACATTTACCAGGATCGTATGATATGTTATACAAATCTAAATTTGTTAATACATGTGACGCTATGATTCATGCAAGAAGCGGTGGTGAAACATTTGGGCTTGCAGTAGCAGAATTCGCTTCAAGTAACAAGCCTGTAATTACTTACAAACTTTCTGGTGAAGCTAATCATATTGAACTGTTAGGTAAAAGGGGAATTTATTATGAAGATTATGAAGATTTGAAAGACATATTAAACAATATTAATTCGTACATAAAGTATGATGACTACTATAAGTCATATGAACATCTTTCACCAGAAAATGTAATGAGAAAATTTGATAAATTTATTAAAGGAAAAATACAATGAATATACTAGTCAGCACAATATCATACGTAAACACTCATTCAGGAAAAGAAAAATCTACTATATATACAACTTTTGCCAACCGGCTGGCGAACGACGTTAAAACGAAGACGCCGTTTGATATTAGAATTAATACTAATCGAAAAGATCTATTTGAAGAAGACGAAAGAGTGTCTGTTAGGGATGATTTTTTTAAAGATCACCTTACACATGTAGGAGCTTTTAATCAATTATTAAAATTTTCAGCAATCCAGCAAGTGGATGAAAAATATGATTGGGTTTTATATTTAGATTGTGATGCTGGTTTTAAGGATAATATACATACTGAAAAAGTATTTAAATATATTGATCATTTAAACCAGCAGGGTATAGAAATGGTCGCAAACCGTACAAATTGTACTTTCGAAGGGTCATTAGAAGAATTTAATAATTCTACAAACAATGGGACCGATTTCACATATACTGACGTTAATAAAAAGCTATTCAATGATAAATTTAGATTTTATGGTATTAGAGATGAATGGCGAGGAGCTAAATTTCCAAGTGAACACTTTCTTTTAATTAAAAATACTAATAAATTGCAAAATATGGCGGATCATTTTGAAGCTCTTTGCTATGAATTTGAAACTCAAGATAAAAACTACCCTGTAACTTTCGATATGGAAGCATATGAAATAGGTGTTGCGGCGCGATTAGCCAATATAGATATGCAAGAAGTATGTGGATTATTTTATAACCACCATTTAAACGTTGGATTTAACTTTAATAACTTTGAAAAGGTTAAGATATAATGGTTAAAGTACGTATAGCTTGCCCATGGGATACGTCGGAAAATATTACTAATCGATTATTATGTCAATTTGAAACACCGGAAATAAGCTTAACAGACATTAAGTTTGTATATGACGACTCTTATGATGTGGCAATATGCTTTAATAATATTTGTTTAAAGACAGATAGTAGTAAACAATATTACATTTTTCCAAATGAGCCGTTCTGGAATGGGTCTCATCAAAAAGAATACAACGAACCTAACTGTACAGTTTTTGGATTTTGTAAGGATGGATATATAGGTAATAATATTGTTACACCTGCCCATCTCTTTTATGGTGGTGTTGGACCATGGCGAGATTTTTTAGATATTTGGTGTTATGATTACTTAACAACAACATCTTTTAACAAAACGAAAGATATATCGTGTACTATAACAGATATATCAAGAGAAGTTGGATTATATCCTAAACGAATAAACGTACGTTCAATAGTAGATAACCTACCTTTTATTGAGACAGGAGTAGGTATTCACAAAATTGATTATGTGGAAGATTATAAATTTACTCTTACAGTAGAAAACGATTATTGCCACAATTGGGTTACAGAAAAGTTTTTTGATGCGATTCTAACGGATTGTATTCCAATTTATTATGGTTGTTCTAATATAAAGGATTTATTTCCTGAAGATGGTTATATTTTATTAGATAATATTGATGATATGGAGTATGTTCAAGATACTCTAATAGATATACATAATAATATAGATGAAATTTATAATCAGAAGATAACTGGTGCTAGAAAAATAAAGGAGAGATATTTTAAAGATTATAACTTACTTAAAAAAATTATTGAGATTTTATAAATATCTATCTTAACTTTTCATTGTATTGCAATATATCTGTTAGGAGTTTAAGTTCTACGCCTAAACTTTTTGATACTGCGGTAATAGCTTTTACATCCTTTGGAAAACATGCTCCTCCAAAACCTCTTTTACCATCAGGTCCTGGTACATCAAAGTGACTTGTCCCTAAACGCTCATCGTCCATCAACAACTCTTTCAATACGTTATAATCAGCTCCTACCTCTTTGGACAAATTATAAATTTGATTCATAAAACTTACCTTTAAAGCCAAGAAGCTGTTAATTGTATATTTAGCTAAAGAAGCCTCTTCAATGCTGCAATACTTAATAGACTTCAAATGTATCTGACCTAGTTTAATAAACTCTTTTGCTAATTGAGCATATGTTCTACTACCACCTATAAAGCTAAATGTGCTGTTAATATAATCTTCATTTGCATTTAATGCAACTAAAAACTCAGGAGCATGAACTAGGTTTGGGTATTTTGCCTGTAGATTTTTGTATACAGTTGGAGGTGCTGTTACCTTACTTATAATAACCCCTTTAATAGATTTTATATTATCCAATACTTCTTCTAAAATAGAAGTATCAGCCTCACCATTTTCTGCCGAGGGACTTGGTACGCATACAAACACTGCCGTACAATCACAAATATCTTCCCAACTTGCATTAAACCCTTTCACAGGGTCACGAACTATAGTGGGGATGTTGTAAGTATCGTATGCATTTTTTACTGCACTACCTACAAAACCAGCTCCAACAATACCTATCATGATTATATATGCTCAATATAATCAGTAGGTATTGATTCTTCAAACAATTTTACAAGAACCTGTTCACCTGCACTGTTATATTCATACCAACTCTCGCAAATAAATCCCTCTTCAACTATTTTAGTATATACGACCCTATCTTGTTTATCTAATTTAACTTTGTCGTACATACGTTATGAATTTCCTTTCTAATAATAACGATATAATCATTATAAAAATTAGCTTCATTAATGGAGTCTTTATTAGCTTCCCAATATGTTAAAGCGGCGCCCTCATCACTGAAATCAGGAGTGTTAGGTATCTTCTCATATTTGAAACCTCTATCTTTTGCTATTATGTGGACCTGAATGAACCCTTTCACGGTATTAAAAAAAGAGTAGTTTTCAGACATACTCAGGTCATTGTTCATTACTTGGTTTTCTTTTTTTCAGGTTTAACTTTACCTTTAGCTCCTTTTGGAAGCTTACCTTTACCTTTAGGTTTTTTAGCATTCTTACGACGCTCAGCCATAGCTTTCTTAGCTGCAGCTAGCTCCTTACCTTCAACTTTGCCATTGCCATCCTTATCGAATCGCTTGACCCAAGCCGCTTTGGCTGTCGCTTTCTCTACATCACAAAGTTTACCATCTTTATTCTTATCGAACTTGGCCATATGCGGAGGAAGCTTACGCTTACTGTCAACCTTTGCAGGTTTAGCCTTAGGCCCTTTTTTTTCATCGTGATGGTCACTTGCGTTAGCAGTGAGTGTCAGTGCGGCAATTATAATTGCCGTCATTTTTTTATTCATTGTCATAATATTTATCGTACTAATTATCGGATGGCTTTAAAATAAAGCCAGCTTTTTCCTAGCTAAAGATACTTTGAGTACCACTCTTCTTCTTTACCTTTACCCCAATCTTTAAGGTTATTTTTTACCTCTTGCTTAAGGAGCTCCTCCTCTACTTGACGTTGCAGCCATGTACGATGATGCAGACAATCTACGTATTTTAGCTCTCGCCTTTTACCTTTAAATAGATTTGTAATTAACTTAAACATTAGTCTTGAATTTGTTGGTCGAGAGAATTAAGAAACGATTCTACATCTTCAATTTCTTGAGCAGTTACTTTTGTCTCAATATCATTAATCGTCTGTTTAACCTCACCTTTAAGTGAAGCAAAGTTTTTTTCAACAGCTTCTAGTCTCATGTCAATAACAGCAGTCATTCCTTCTTTAACCGATACGTGATTGTCAATGCAATAATCGATTACTTCTTGTGGGATATCATTTTTATCTTTCATACCTTAATTATATCAGAGTTCCTTTGACTCGAGAACATTTACCGAATCCACGCGGAATGATCGCCATCCCTCTACATCGATATCATATGCCCTTATAACCTCCTCGTTAATGTAGTTTGCTCTATCCTCTGTAGGATGCTCACTCTCTGGGATATGGTCTAAATTAGTGGTACAATTCATCTTACGAGTGTCACCGTTCTTTTTAGTGAATTCAACGTGAATAACTTGTCCGCTTTGCAGCATTTCTTTAATATGTTTATACATCTGTTTTTGTTTCCTTAATTAATCCGAGTGCTTCAAGCTGTTTAAGCGCATCCTCACTCACTGTTACATCTTTCTTTACTTCTTTTTTAATATCCTCATTTTGATGAAGTTCCTTTAAAAAATAATCTCTACCTAGGTGACTGCTCATGTTAGTTTTCTTCAATAATAATTGCTCGAGGAGCGTTTTTAATCTCTCTTTCCATCTTTGCAGCGTTATGCTCAATAAGCATATTGACACCATAACCAAAGATTCCCAATAAAATTAAACATGTCATTACTTTGGAACAAGCCCAGAATAGTCTAGGTATAAGAAGAATAGCTGACCATACCAAATATGGCGCAGCAATCAGTATTACTATCGCAATTACAACTCCTACAATTATTGTCTCCATACCTAATTATATCAGAGTTCCTTTAGGTAAGGTTTGTATTCCTCTTCAAATAGGGATTTAGATACAAAGAAGGGATGACCAGCATTACCACTAGCCTCACCATATTTATAGGGTGCTTCAATCGTTACAACTACTCTAACTCTATCACCTTCACGCTTGTACATAATAGTATCACCTTCAATGATATTAATTTCACCCCAAATATCCGTTTTAGCTACGGCTTTTGTACTAAAAATGTTATTATAGTTTGAAGTATACATTCTATAATTTGAAGTTCTATCTTTATCTCCTTTACCCCCAGCCCATTGTGTACTCATATATTTATTATCTTAAAGTTCCTTACATATACCAATCCGCGCTATGATCATCTATTTCATCTTGATCTTCAACTACATTGAGTTGAGTCCAGTGTGCATTACCATATACAATCATATCTCTCTCAAGCTTTGTTAGGTAGGGAGCGTAGTCCCAGACGTCACCTGATTGCCATTGGGTATACATCCATTGTTTGAGGTGATTACTTACTAACAACTTCAACTTCTTTTTTTTCTTCTTTGAAATGTAATAATAAACAGCGGCGTCCGACCACTCTAGAATCTCTTCCGGCTGACCTTCAACCTTTAAGATAAAAGTATCTCCAACCTGATGTAGTTCCCAGGAGCTTTTATATCGATAAGAGCAGTCACCCACTCTCTCCTTTGTTTGTTTGTTAAAGCTCTTTATTACCATGCCAGGTATTGTGCTTGAGGAGAATTAAAAAGCTCCGCTTTATCTTTAGCAGCCATTATATGATGATCACGAATAATCTCTTCCTCAATCATTACTTCCTCTTTAAAGTCGATCATTTCCTGACGGGTTAGTCCGTGACGCTCAGCATACTCAATATCAGAATCAGTCAAAAACGTTAGACGTTCACGTTTAGGTGCGCTAGCGACAGCATCTCCCGGCTTAAGATAACCGAGCATAATAAGATCTTCTCTTGTTGGGTTCATACTATTATTATATCGGAGTTCCTTAACTACTTTAGATCATGCCAATTAGTAATAATATCAGCAGGAGAGTTAGCTTCTAAGTTATTGGCTAGCGACTGAATCAAAGGCCTCATCTCATCAAGCTCTTCTACAAGGCGTTGAGCATAACGAGCATCGGTCTGAGTAAAGTCTTTAACATCATTCATCATCAGAGCCTCTTGCAGGTCTTGCATAAAGAAGTATGCATCCCTAACGTAATGACCACTAATCATTCTACGACCTTGCTTATCTTTTCTAGCTGCCATACCTAATTATATTAGAGCTCCTTACGCACAGACATTCTTACTAAAGTTCTTAACAGCACTACGAGCACCCTTAGGGCAGAATCTATCCTTATTCTCTCGCCAAGTTTCAGCAGACATAATCTCAATCTCCGCTCCTACCTTACCAGTATAAACCATACGACCCTTTGGAGGCTCTACAGGATTCTCATTAGCGCATCTAATACAATTACTAAAGCCGGCTTCTACTCGAGCAGGTCTAACCAGGCAACCACAGGCACAATATACAATCTTCATTACACCTTAATTATACCAGAGTTCCTTATTGAGCAAACTCCAATTTAACCTTTTCTAATTCATCCATCTGGAGACCTAGTTGCTTATCTAAACTTCTGATTTGAGCCATTTGTTCATCTCCAGTACCTCTTAATCGCTTACCATCACGATTCCATGTACGCATGTTTTTGTAACGAGTACCTTTATCCCATACCATCGTCATCTGCATTTGACCATTATCCCAGAAAGAGAGAAACGGTCCATGCATAACTCCATCTTTAAAACTAGCTTTAGAGTATAGTTTCTCTGTACCTGGGTAGTATCTTACCGCATAACCATCAACTAAATTACCATCTGTATCAGTAAATGTGACCGGATTCGCAAATAAATTAGCAGTAAGAGATTCACCATCATACTCTCTACCTGTAAAGACAGTCTCTTTTTTAAATATGTTAAAATATACGGCGATAAACACTGCTACCAATGCAATAATAGTTAATATTAGTTTCATAGATATAGTTTATATACTAATTATTAAAATGCAATTAATTATTTGCATTACCAATAAACCAATCAGAGATTTCAAAATGAAACTCTTTTTCAGTTATATCTGGTTTGACTCTGATAAAGCCGTGAGCTCTTTCAGCTTCAGAACCAAAATATATCTCAATAGTATTATTAATTCTATCTAGTTTAAATAAAAAGTTATTAATATTTGCTTCCATTATTATTTTATTTGTGTTAAAATGTTGTCGTGTAGTTCTTTGTACGTAGTCTTAAATAAGTAACTGTAAAGTGGATCAGGTATTGCACTTTCTTGATTAGCAACATTTATACCTGGTTTACCATCTATAATAAATTGTATAGAATAATCAAAAATTTGCAACACATTACTAGTATATTTATAATATATGCTTACTATGGTACCATCTTCTGGCAATCCAAAATCTGTAAAATGCTTACGGTGAATACAAATAAGGTCTTCCAAATCCTCTCCATTTATCATTAACCCACTTGCTTAATAACCACTCTATCATACCCCTGATCCTCTAAACGTTTAGCAGCTGACTCAGCTTCTGCTTCCGTATTAATCTCTTCCTTTAAAAAATGTACAGGGTTTTTGGTTCCTTCTTTATATTCGATAATAAACTTACCGAACCTAAAAGGCTTCCTAGGAAATGTCTTTTTACCCATAACTCTATTTTATATTCTCACTATTTTAATGCAACTATTATTATGCATAAAATTTAATTACATCACCCAAATTAAAATCCCGTTGGTTTGCTACAGCAGAAAGTTTATGTTTAGTTGATACTGAGTATCTAAAATCGTGACCAGCTCTGTCTTGTACATACTCAATATAATCTTGCACATCAGCACTAGATCCTTTTGCTGCTTTGACAATTTTCTCAATTAACTCCATGTTTGTCAACTCACACGAGCCAGGAATATTATATACCTCCCCTTGAACACCATTAAAGAGCACTTCTATAATAGCCTTAGCGTGATCCACAACGTGAATCCACTCTCGTACATTTTTACCATCTCCATAAACAGGAATCTTTTTACCTTGCTTTAAGCTAGTTATAACTGTTGGTATAAGCTTTTCTGTATGTTGTCTTGGACCGTAATTGTTACAGCATCTGGTAACTGATACATTTGTCTTAAATGTTGTACCATATGACAATGCAATAAGGTCAGAGCTAGCCTTTGAACTAGAGTATGGTGATCGAGGAGACAAGCAAGTCTCTTCTGTAAACGAATCGTCATCAGGACCTAAATGGCCGTATACCTCATCAGTTGAAACATGCACCATACGTGCACCATCCTGCTTAGCTAATTCGAGTACATTAGTAGTACCGATAACATTACTTCTAATAAATGCTAATGGGTCTTCAATTGATCGATCGACATGAGATTCAGCAGCTAAATGTAAAATGTAATCGATTTGAGGTAATCTATCTTGCCATATATGATTAGTTAGATCTCTTACAATTAACTCTACTTTAGGATCCTTTGATAGGTTTGCAATATTAGAACCTTCTCCAAGAAAGTCTACTACATAAATCTTTTTAACATCATCACGCTCTAATAGCAAATCAACAACATGGGAGCCTATAAATCCTGCAGCTCCAGTTACAAGGTAATTTTTCATTTCTCTAATTGTGTAAAGTCTCCATTGAGTATATCTTCTGATGCATCCTCATCGTTAAGTAGAGCTAATACTCTATCACGCAGCTTCTCATTCTGAATCATAGTCATGGCTGCAATACGATTCTTAAACTTAGTAGTAGACCACTCATGTGATCTTGTTGTATATATAACTTCATGATATAAGTCATCCCCTGTAAAGGGCTTACCAAGATAATCTTCTCCTAAAATACGAACATCGAGATCAAATGTCGACATTAGATCATGGAGCTCTTCTTCTGTCTGATACATATAGACCTCATCAATATGCTTGATAGACATGAGCATCTTATAACGATCATAGTAAGGTACTACAGGTCTATACTTAGTATTACGAGTAGCAGACGGATCCCCATGCAGGAAGACAATAAACTTATCACAATGTCTCTTAGCCTCTTCAAAGGTAGCTGTATAGCCTGGATGAATAATATCAAAGTTACCAGCGGTAAAAGCGACTACATCTTTAGATCCTTGCGCTTTAAGCTTCTTATAGACAGTACTCTTATGAGAGTCAGCTAACGGATTATATTGCATATACTACAATTATATTAATGTATGATAGTATGAAAATCAACTATAATCAGAGGATTATATGTTATTTGATCAGTTCTACCTTCTGTTTCTCTCTTCTTCTCTCTTCTGTCTCAGACGGGCTTCTGCTATCGTCGCTTCGCGCAGCGCGTCGAGCGCTGCTTCTTCATCTGATATGTACGCTGCTTCTTCATCTGATAATAATGATCCAGTAGTAGAAGTTGATCCAATGTTACCTGATGTTGTTGAGATGGTATTTTTGTCGACTACATTATTTACTACAGCATCACGTTGTCCTCCAGCTGGGAGATCCTCAGCGCTAACTTGCCCGTCTGCCTGTTCTGTATCAGTTTCTGTAGGAACATCAACACCTGATTCTTTAGCCAGCGCGTCAATATTTTCTTGAACAGTTGTTTGTGCTGCATCTAAGTTAGCTAGCCCCTGATTAAAAGCACTCTCAAATGATCCGGGAGAAGATAGTTCATCACCCGTATCACTATAAATTGATATAGTACTCAAATCATGATCACCAAAAAATCTATTGCAGATGAATTCGGTTGTATACTCACCGTTGTCAATGGTATGTGTAACGCTAGTTACAAACCAGACTTGTTTTAGCCTATCTTTAATATCTTGTGGTTTTTCTTTTGCAATAGATTCACCACTATCAACAACAATAAACTTCCCAGGCAGCCTATATACTTTACCCTTAGTGGTAAAATGTAGTTGCTCATTAACTAATACAAAGCTTGAAATTATCCTATTAAAGGCACGATTTTGCATTGCCATCTCCCGATCCGGGAAATCACCTTTTTTAAATATTTTCTTTTCTGGTATTGTCTTGTAAGGTAGAAGAGGTAAATTTAAACCAGATTCACCAATATCGAGATTTTTTTCTGCAAAAATCTTCATCGCGTCACCGTAGCGTACAAACGTTATTTCGGTAGAACCTGCATTATATTCCTTCTTAGTTGATCCAACAAGCCCGACATCAGTCCACCTCTCCTCTCTTAATGTTTGTACGTCTGGAGGTACAATATCATGAGTTTCTATTGTATTTTGCCAAGAAGTATTTTTATCAACTATCCCTTGTGCTTGCGCTAAAGGACCTATATTGAATTTCTCCAGATAAACATCACTAAAATCTGTTCCAAACGAGAAATTTCTTGCGTCTCCTGTTTCTATTGCCTTAATAAACTCGCGATGACGATCAGTGAAAATAGATGCAAATCTCATACGACGGCCGCCAGTAGCATTAACAAAACGAAATGTGGGTAACAGGTAACTATCTGAACTACTACCATATTTGACTGTAGTTTTTTTCAGTTGTTCTTTAAAAGCATCATATACAGTTGCATCTTTTTCATCTTCATCTACTTCTTGACTTTCAAGATATGGAATCCGTATAGATGGGTCCATACTGAAATTATGTTTAAAAAATGATAAATCTTCTGCGCGATCGGCATCAGTTTTTCTTTCATCTGGTAGCGATGGTTGTGGGCCTATTTCACTACTAGGTGGTAATGTTATACGTTCAATAATACTCTCTTCTTTTAAAGTTAAGTTATAAAAGATATCAACTAGCTCTATAATATCAATCGGCGAACCATCATAATTTGGATTATTAATATATATACTATCCCATTTTGTATATTTCATTTCAGCTATAACTGCCTCTTCGAACTCAAGTATTACAATATTGTCCTCAATATTACTAGATGCGGCTTCAGTGCTCTTAACTAAACATAACCCGCTTAAGTCTGTTTGCATCTTATCTCGCTCAGACGACTCATCTAGATCTTTAGACGAGATAATAAATTTAACATAAACATCGTCAGGTATACCAGAGGTAATCTGTAATTTATCGAGAATTTTACTTTTATTATTAACTGTTAAAGAACCGCTATAACCATGTAGAGTTAATGAATCTCTGAGTGTAAAATTTACTATTGCACTTAACTCTAAATCTACTATTTCCAATATCTCTGGGACAATTTTCCCATCTCTCTCAACTCTAACCTTTTTGATTAGAGCAATATCAATGTCTAAAGCAGTATCTTTAAGAATATTGAGACTCATACGTACTTATTTAATCAAGCAGTAATAGCAGCAAGAGCCTTTTTAAGTGCGTCTGCTTCGGTGGAGAGAGTATAACCATACTCCTGCTGGACTTTTGTAGTATCAAGGATGCAGTTAGATCTACCAGCAGCAAGATCAAGCTCTTCGATATCAACCCAAGACCAGTTAAGGTTCTCGAGCTCAAAGCCTCTCATAATGTCTACAACATCAGTAGTAGCGAGAGGTTTAGGGTTGGTAAAGTGCACAACATCATGACCGATACGCTCACTCTCAACAATAGTCTCAATAAAGTCTACAAGCTCAGGAATATATGTCTTGGAGTTAACTGCTTGGATAAGATTATCATACTTATGAATCTTAGTAAGGTAAGATCTGTCATGAAGAATATCGCAGAAGGGCATACGAATACGAATAGTGATACCATTATCACTTACAGACTCAAAGGCATGCTTACTGGTAGAGTAAAAAGATGCCTCAGAGTTAAACACTCCGAAGTTAGGCTCATCAACCTCACTCCAAGCTTTATCATAGCCAGTAAAGATACAACCAGATGTGATATGAATAGGCTGTACATGAAGATCTCTACATATAGTATTAAACATCAAAGGTACTTGAACGTTATACTTCCAACAAGCTTCTTTCTCTGTCTCTGCCTGGTCAACGTTAGGTCGACCAGTAAAGCCCTGCGCATTAATAAGATAATCGAAGCGATGCTCCTTCATATAGTTACGAAGGTAGTATTCGTCAGTATAATCTAACTCAGCTTTAGAAAAAGCCTCGACTTCAATAGCAGGATTCTTGGCCATATTAGCCAATATATAACCTCCAACATACCCTTTACCTAGTATCAGTACTTTTTTTTTCATTATTCAAAAATTATGTCCAACCGTTCTCGTATTTTATCAACTTTATCTGCTATATCGCATTCTAACTCTTCAACGATTTCATTTACTAATTCATCAAGCTCAATATCTTCAACCTCTTCTAAGGCATCACGCACAGTATATAATGCCTCTAACGATTGATCAATATGTTTCTCAAGTTTATTAATAACTTTTGACTTCTTCATGTATAAAAGCTATTTAGTTTAAAAATGTTAATTAACCATTATAAAAGAAGTGTTTTAGTAATTCTTTTACTTCTGCCTTCATATAGTTACCATGATATGCTATAAACCTATCCTTATTCAAATAATAGATAACAAGCTTTCGGCATTTCTTACCTGTCATCTGCTCATATAAATAAGCATACAATGATAGCTGCATAGTATACGTTGAATGCTCGCATACGGATAAATGATCTAGAGGTTCAAGCATCCACTCTCGGAAGTCAGATCCAAACCTATACCTCTTATTTGTCTTAAAGTCTCCGATAGTAAATGTATTATCTTTATGTTCGTAAATAAGATCAGCTAGACCAGAAACTTTAAAGTCCTCACTCCAGACCAACTGCTCACACAACACTTTATCAAACTTATCAATATTCCAATCACGAGTCTTATCATAACTCTTATAGAGCCAGCCCCAATCATCAGCTTGATCACCGTAAGTAATATAATCTTCTAGCAGCTTATGAATTTCTGTACCTCTATCACATGCTCTATTCTTTTCCTTCTCCCACATTTCAAGAATCATCTCCTTCGTGACCCCTTCGCGTTTCGCTACTCGAGTTGCTGTACCATCAGAATCAAATGGCTTCTTGTATTTACCTAGTAGAGTAGTAACAGATGTAAACCTCTCACCAGTAACGTTATGCGTATAGGTATGGTTTTCTTCTTTAAATGTGATGGGAGCCTTCATTATTACAAATATATTATAATGAAGTTCCTATTAATCAACTACCTTTGACATAAATAATGATATGGCCGGTATTAAAATTAGTGATCTCCCAGCAGCAACTACACCATTGGCTGGAACAGAA
>Ga0209535_1000566_pt1 | contig 26225 bp, 25 predicted proteins | sample LinPmetageLP28_FD_184041 | JGI IMG/M metagenome (GOLD analysis project Ga0209535, IMG submission 184041) | Marine viral communities from the Pacific Ocean - LP-28 (SPAdes) (version 2) | ecosystem: Environmental > Aquatic > Marine > Oceanic | place: Pacific Ocean | collected 2009-08-22
CCCGCCAGTTTACCCGACATAGTCGACAGTTTAATTTTCACGTTTATATACTCCTCTATAGAATGAATATAAGAGTATATCGGCTTTATATGCGTAAAGTATAGGCATGCAAAAAAGGGGCCAAAAGGCCCCTCACATGCGTTTAAAGGAAGGATTAAAAAACTAGGCGGCAGCCGCGACCCGGTCCCAATCCCGGCGGGGCAGATCTAGAACCCGGCCTCCCAATTTCTGCCAATCGTCCACCTGATCAGCGTCGACGTTATTACCTACGGCCGTTACAGCGTTAACTAGGGTGGCGCGAGATACGGGGTTGCCCGCATAGCCGGACTGGCCGACGGTCTGCAATAAACCATCGAGTACACTGCTAGTCTGAGATTTCGTTAAATTTAAAACGGTCCCCAGATTAGTCACAGCCGTTTGCGCGTCGCCTTCGACGATATCCCCGGCGGCTGTTTTAAACTTTTGTAGGGTATTATCGAAATTTTCCCGGCTAGAATACGCCGCGACATAATCGCGCATTTTCAAACTGGTTAATTCATTGTCTTTTTGCTTAGTATCGTCGGCGAGTAAACCGAAGGAAGCCTCACCACGTGCGGACTGAATATGCGCCGACCGTTGCACATTCTGAGTTTGCATTCCATTTAGACAAACTAAAGTCCAGACCAATTCCGCGACAGAGACAGAACCCATTCCGACCTCACTATTAGAGATCACTATTCCGGCTGCCATATGATCACCGACGGCGGCGCCTTCACCCACAAAATTTTCGGATTTCAAACGAATATACATTTTTTGGTCGGTAACGGTCGCACGTACGGTGCGCCAATCGGCCTCAGTATTATCTAACAATGGCGGCAATGCGGCTTCCAAAAGATCATAATTGTCATAAGTCTTGAAAGCATCGCTAACAAAAGCACGTCCCAGAAAATAATTATCGTCGGCACTGGTATAAGCCCTAATCATACGATTGTTAGTCTCGCGCTGAAAAATTGCGTTTACCAAGCTATCGAATTCCGCCGGGTAATGATCTTGAAATCGGCGGGCATCTCGCGTGGCAATTCCGGCCTTTTGGGCTAACTGGTTAAATGCTACCGGATTAAGTGCGGTTGTAAGGGTAGGCATACCGCGATCGGCTTCGATGATGATTTCCGATACATTCTCTTTATCCCCTTTGTAGGCGGCGGAATGGTGGGGGAGATACCCGGCGGTGGAAGTGCGGAGTTGCATATTGCCAGTGGATTGCACAATATCCGCCTTCCGACCTTGATTTGCGCTCAATTGAGACAAAAGGCCCGCAAGCGAACCGTTAAAACTATCTACCTGATTAAATCTATTTATATCCATAATTAACTCCAAGTTAAAAAAAAGGGTGTTACCAAACGGCAACACCCATATTATGCACATCAAATTCTTATATGTATAGTAATTTCTAAAAATACCCTTTACTGGCAAGCCCCCACAATCTCGACCGGGTCGTGGGTTTGTATCCAGACCTTCGCTCCGCATGGCAGGGGTTTGTCGGGAGAGTAAACCAAGCGAGCTTCGCCCTTAAAAATGACCTCGTTACATTTTCGATTTTGTTTGTAATCCTTAACGGTTAAGACGGGCAGATCGGCGCCCTTCGCATTCGCCCGGATATTATGTTGATTTACGTGGATTAAAGTTTTCATTCTCATTTCTCCGCGTTAAGTTGCGAGGGGAATAGATGGCAAGCCTTGGATAACGCCTCGACCGTTGGCTCAATATCCCACACGACCATATAAAGAACGTGGTCGCGGCAGCGGCGGATTTCGGTTCGGCGCCCCGTTTGACGAAAATAGTAATCGGCTGAGTACGGCCTAATCGGCGGTTTTTTCTTAAACGATCGTTCATACTTATTTGCTAACCACATTAGCATAGTGAAACTCCCTTTTTAATTTATCGGAAGCGTATAAGATATGGGATTATGCGGGATTAATCAAGTCCAATAACGGCAGCCAATCTGGCGGGGTAATTTGTAATTCCGGGGTATGCTTCAACCCTATCCGAGCCAGTTCCATAACGTCGCGGGCGTGGTAGGCATAAATGCTCTCCCCTCCCGGGGTCGCCGCGCAAACCAGAAACCAGACAGAATAGTTTTTATGACTTTCCGCAAAGGCGATTTGATGGGGGGAAATGCGGACGGCGTTGGCGCGGGTGACTTTTAACTCCCACATGCCGAACTGGCCTTCCGCCGCGATCAAAACATCCGGGATGCCGAGCGAAGCCGTACTTTCTAGCCTAATTGGATGCCATTGCGGCCGATGCTTTTTTATCGCTCTCTTTAGTTGCTTCCAAAAGCTCGATTCGCTCTTGCGTTTCAGAAGTTTCGTTTTCGCTATCGACTCGCTCCAAGGTAGCAACTGGCTCATAACTAGCCTTTATTTCATTTAAAGCTTTCATCACTTCCGCCCGATCCATTTGATCGATCGAGCCATGCCGGATTTCGCTTTTGTTGATATAAATAGATCCTTCCGCTTGGCCTCTGGCTTTTTCCGCCGCGACCGCCGCAGAATAGGCACCATTGTCTAAAGCTTCGTCGCGGATTCTTTGCAAATCTTTAACGTGTCTGCCATAGCTAACCGAATATTTTTTATCCAGTTCCGCTTTATATTTTCTGATAGCTTTACAAACGTGGGGACTTCGCTTGGGGTTGGTCAGATCGTTAGCCCGGGCGTGTGCCGATTTCGGCGGATACCCTGCGGCAATGGCGCAGTCTCGTTTAGTCGATTGACCATCGGTTGATACCCACTCTTTGACAAAAAGTTCCTGCCTTTTCGTGAGCTTTTGATTTTCGCGTTCTTCTAACGTCCGGGGAGGCCGGCCTCTTTTGGCATTGCGATCGGAAGCCGGTATAAGATATCGGTTATTCATGTCAGAAGAGTATAAAGCACCATCTCTATAGAGTCATACAGAAATATAAAAAAAATAAAAAAAACTTTTCAAAACCCCTATAACGGGATTCTTCGATTAAGGATCTTGTTTTGAGTTTATGTAACTTGTGTAACCTTTTCGCTAACCTCCCGTAACCTCCAAAAGCACCGTGGGCCGTGGTCCCCAGACCGATAGTTACACAAACTACACCAGTTACGCCCTTTTTATGATTTTTTTTTATTTTTTTTTATTTATTTCCCCACGACACTATATAGTTAGCCCTTTTTACGTTTCTTCTTTTTCGGCATAACCGGACGTTTGAGCAAAGTGGGTTCGGGAGTCGCGCATTTTTTGCAAAATTCAGCGATTCTGGTGACGTATCCGCTCATCATATGATCGGTGACCGAGTCCTTGGCTTTCCAATCTTCCTGTTTTATTTGAGCATCGGGATTGACGAAGTCTTGACCGTTATTGGCAAACCACAGTTGCCGGAGGTTGTCACCTGTTGACGGTCGATACCCGATCCGGGGGATTCGGGCGACGATATCGGAACCGTGGACCACGGAGTATTGTGATTGCAGATGGTCCATGCGGCATTTCTTAAAGCGAGAAAAGGTGTTGGGCTTGCCTAGCGCAACGAGGTGCAGATTTTTAAATTCCCGGGAAAGATGACAGGCGATTTCGGAGCAAGCACCCCCGAGCGAATGCCCGATTTGGACGGTCTTTTTAGCCGGGTTCAACTCTTTGCGGACATCTTTCCACACGCCCTGTTGATGTCGATAGAAACCCATGTGTATCCATGCGCCGCGTATAGGGCGGGGTATGAATAAAATATTGTAGAGCCAATCGCGTTTTGATTCTGTGCCGCGCCAGACCACGTAATCGACTTCGGTGGTTTTTAGCACGAAACAGGTAGTATCGGTTTTCTTGTTTTCAAATTTCTTGGCGCCGGGGATATCGGCATCGTAAGCTTGGTCCGCGAGGTGTGCGGCTTTGGTCAGTAGCGCGGTATCGTGTTGCATCGTTTATCTCCTAAAATAAAAAACCCCGGATCAAGTATACCTCAATCCGGGGCTTCTGTTTTACAAGGAGTTAAAAACGAATAACAAAGAGCGAGAAAAGGTAGTTAACTTACTCTTCGGGGATAGAGTACCCCTCCCGCCTTGCGGCGTCAATTAATTTGACCAAATCGTCAAGTAAAGCACTTGTGTTGTGTTCTACGCTGACGTGCTGAATTAACAGCATACAAATTTTCATGCGGTCATCGTTAGCGATAAACTCTCTGATAGGCGCTTGCGCGTTTTCCGGCGCAAGGTTGTGAAGAGTAATTAAGCTCTCAGGAAGTTCGGCTAGGTTCATTCCTTTTCTCCTGTTTCTTAACGATTACATCGGACAACAGGTCTTTAAGATCCTGTTGCGACTTAACGTCGGTTAGTTTTACGGTTTTTTTGCCTTTCGGCATGTCGAATATTACTTTTGTCATAGTGTTGCCTCTTCTGTGGTTAATGAATCGTTTACTGGCGGATGGTATTTCTTGGCCAGTTGTTCGTAATAAAAGTACATAAGATCGTTGCCTTTAATCTTGGTAAGGAAAAGGCTTACCTTTTTTTGGAAAGCCCGCTGTTCTTCGTTCGTCGGAAGTATCGCTACCCGCCATTCTTTAAAAACCGCTTCGATGCTGTCCATGCTCCGTTGTTCTCTCTTAGAAAGCGGCGGCGCTGATTTTTCCCAAGCTTTCTGGCGGCACTCAAAGCACACGCTACCGATGCGGCGATGGCCTTTTTGATCCGGGACAGTGGGGCGACCACACTTGGTTGCTGAATCATAGCCGTAGCACCGCGTTGGCCGGGTTTCAAACCATCGGGATACGGCATAAAGGAACTGCTTGTCATTGTCGGTAAAGTCTTCTTCTCTTTCAGTGTGCGCCTCAAACATGTTTATCATGTTCCGCAAAATGTGAAGCTGCCCACTGTGGTTAGGTCTGTCCCAGTTCATAGTTGTTCTCCTCTTGTTTTATGAGAGTCTCATACCTTATGTGTAAACGCAAGCTTTTTAAAAGGCACGTCCCTGTGCGGTGTAGCTCCTAGTATCTAACTTGAGTCAAAAGACTTTTTTCGGGGTCCGGGTGTGTACGCATATCGTTGGCTGTGCCAATCTCAGCGATGTACATTTCCAAAAGCCCAAGCACTTCTTCCCAATCAATCCCATAATGGCAATCAGTAGGGTCTTTATGAACCCAATCAGGACAGCCTACATATCGGGTCCAACCATCCAACCGATCGTCCTCACACGTTAGATCGTGGGCCTCCCCGTACTTTTTTAACAATCGATAGGCTTTAGCCCGTTCTTTACTGTAAGTGGGTTTTTTGTACTGGGGTTCTGGGATAGTAAGTTTGTCCCGGATCACCAGTTCCCACACATAAGTAACTCTTGCTCGACGTTTAACACCCTTATCTTTGATCGAGACAATCGCGCCAATGCGTCCGCAAGCGTAACGTCGGCCAGTAACTAACTGGTAATGATTGCCCGCGATAATTAAGTAAACGCGGCCCGGGGTTCTTTTCTCTTTGTTTTCCCGAAGCCATCGAGCCAACGTCGGCCCTTTGCCTCTAGGGTAAACGTGAAGAGGAACGTAATCGATCCCGAGCTTGGTTAACACCAATCGCAGATTGCGGTCGTTAGCCCCGCGTACCGCGCCTCGATGGTTACTAAAACGTCGAAACCACGAAGCACACTCGCTTGTGTCTTGCCCGGTCAAAAACGATAACACGGCAGGGCCGCAGTATCGGTTTGAACGCGCAGGACGGTTTAATGAAAATAATTTCATAGAGTTCTACCTTTTCTCTAATTGTTAAAAAACTTAACTGCTTCCAAAAAGAAACAGCTATCGAAACGCTGAATGGTTTATTCAGCTAAAACCATTATCCCATAAATCATGTGTAAACGCAAGCTTTTTATTTTACCTTTAAAATCAACAACTTAGGGGTACTTGATTATCACATAAAAATATGATAAGCTATAAGCTTGATAATTTAACTAGGAAAGGGAATCATGGGCAGACCGAGCAAATGGCCGGACGCACTAGTGGCCGAAATTCGGCACCAACGATTTGAACAGAAACGGAAAGTGGCGTGGTTAAGTGAAACATATGACGTACCTATCGATACCGTTCGGGATTGGCTCTTTCGAGGCCGAAGAACCGAACCCACTAAAGACAACGCATCATTGCACGAAATGCGATAAACCTTTTCAGATGGACGCTAATTTAGATTTAGTCGTTAAAGAAGAGGGCATGACGGTCGAAGCGGTGGTGTGCTTGACGTGCCTGAGTAAAATGATATGGGCGTGGGACGTGGTCTATCCAGAGTCACCCAAGGACTACAGCTAACCTAGTTAGATCCCAACGCCTTGTCATCAAGCCGTTCTTCTTGCAACTTCTTCTCGCGCATCTCGGCTTTTAGAAATTTCTGATCTTGTTCTGTTAAATTCTCGCGCTTCCATGCATCAAAAATAATGCGTAACTGTCCGCTGATCGTGCGTCCTTCGACGTGCGAAATAACCACAATCTCTTCATATATGTCTGTGGGTACTAAGACCGACTTCCATTTCTTGGTATCCATTGCTCTCTCCTATCTAAGATTGTATAAGATTATATCATCATTTTATTTCTTTAGCATCGCCCCAGTTAGGTCCAAGGTCGATATCACACCGATTAGGAACCTCTAAAGGTACGGCCTCTTCCATCATCTTTGCCAAGCCCCGAGCTTCGTCGGCATCTTTTACCGAGAAAGCCAACTCGTCGTGGACCTGTAGCAACGGAATTTTCCCCGCTTCGCACACGTCAACCATTGCTTGTTTGGTCATGTCCGCCGCACTGGCCTGTATTAAACGATTTAGACTTTTCCATGTGTAAGCCCTTCTCAGTTTTGTTGTAGGGCCGTAGGCGTTCACAGCCTCGTCGTAGGGCAAAGCTTTAGTCATCCCGAACGTATCAGGTTCATACAGGTTAAAACGGCACTTACGCCCTCTCAGAGAGCGGATGCAGCCCCCAGACCGTGGATCGTCAAGATAGCGTTGTACGCCTTGGGTCAATTGTTTTACAAACGGTACTTTTTCATGGTACTGATCGGTCAGATCCTTGGCCTCATCTAACGGGATATCCAGTTGCTGACTGAGCTTGTTAACACCCATGCCGTACATAAGCGCAAGGTTGATGGTCTTTGCCGTTTTGCGAGGCAGTCCTGATAGCTCCGCTACCATGCTATGAAAATCTGCATCCGGGTTCTCTTGATACTCTTTAATAAATTCAGACACGCCGCCCATTGCCGTTTTGCGCCAAATGCCAAAGCGTTTAGCGTATGAAGTTAGTATGCGTGGCTCTTGCTGAGAATAATCTATGGCCGCCCATTGCTCTCCCTCTTCCGGGAGAAACAGACGGCGTATCATCGGACCCAGTTCTGGATCGCGGGCCGGGATTTGTTGGAGGTTGGGGTTGTTGACGGAGATTCTTCCCGAGATGGTTCCCCCATCATCCGAGCGGACTTGATTAATATGACTGTGGATTCTTCCGCTCTTGCCGACATACCGCAAGATGCTATCTATAAAAGTGCCTTGGATCTTATTCAGATTCCGGGCCTGTACGATAAGCTTTGCGAGTTCATGCGGATGCTCCGACAAAAATAGTTTGGTGAAACTGGGCGATCCTTTTTCCGTAGAAGGATAACTTAGCCCCGCTTTATCGAAAGCCTTGGCAATGGATGCGGCTGCCCAAACTTCCACAGACATGCCCGCCAATTTGTTAATCTTGGCATACGTGGCCTTCTCCCGTTTTAACAGTTCCTGTTTAGTGCGTTCGGCCTGATCTACGTCTACCCGTATCCCGCGCTCAGTCATGCTCACCAGATGCGGCAGCAGTGCGGTTTCAAGCTTCCACACGTCCCACAAATCTTCGGTATTGAGTACCGTCTTAAAATGGCTCCATAACTCAAGCGTGATCTCGGCATCGACTTCCCCGTAAGGCCCAACGTACATAGCGGGTAGCTTGTACATCTCACCTTTTGGGTCCACGCCAAACTCCCGGGCGGCTTCCACCAACGTCTTCTCTGACTTGGTTTTCCCCAGATAGTCATAGCACAGTGCGTTAAGCGAATAAGAAAAGCGGTTCTCATCGATCAAGGCCGCTGTCATCATCGTGTCGATAATGCGACCTTTAACCTCAAAGCCCATCGCTCTTATCCAACCTAAATCGTACTGAGCGTTGTGCATAATCTTGTCGCCGGGAGAATCAAACACCTTCTTTAAGTATTTGCCAATCTGTCTCGCGTCCATGTTGCCGCCGCCTTGATGCCCCACTGGAAAATAACCCTTCCATCCCGGAACGGCTATTCCGTATCCCACTACTTCTCCGTTTTTTGTAGGCCACCCCGGTCCCCGGTGTTTAAGGTCCGGGTCCCGTGTTTCGACATCGATAGCTATCTCAGGCGCGTCAAAGATCTCAGGGAAGGGATGCTCTGGAGGAAGCCAATCAGACTTCGGCGGAAACATCGCCATTTGCAATTTGGTTTTCATATCCGCACCTTTTTTATTTCGTGGATTACTGTTTCTCGTAAAATGGCTTTTTCAAAATAATGACACTTGAGGCAATACCACCCCACACGCTTGCGTGTTTCCATGTTCAAAACTTCTTCGCTTGTCGCTTGGCACTTGGGACACGTGTTTGTGCTGAGATCATCACTCATATTTCATAGGCTCTTGTGTAATCGTCGGGGTCCACAAGATACAAGTCTTGTTTGGTACGTGTAACTGCCACGTAAAAAACCCGGTGTAAATCATCCGGGGAACCTTTTAAAGCAGCAGCCGTTAAATCTAAAAACACCACTACAGACTCGGCTTCCCCGCCCTTTGTTTGATGGATCGTTGACAAACGTATACGGGGCTTAGAATTAAACTTCTCTCCACGTCGCAGCAAAGCGGTAATGTACGCTCTGTCTACCGCCGGGAGCTTGTCCAAAGCCTCGTGCCAAATCATCGAAGTCGTAGCCAACAAACCGTGTTCCAGTTGTAGCTTCTCCATTGAAAAAATATCATCGGCCTCGCCTGTTATTTTTTTATGTCCCCGAGCAATTTGTCCGCCGTTGCCCGACATGTAATAGTAAATCGCTTGAACCGTGGGCAGTGAAACGTGATTACCTTTGCGTAGCTGCTCCCAACCATTGATAGCAGTAGACATCTTTTCGCTAACGCTGCGGGAGCCGTTTCGTTCAAACAAAAAACCAAGGCTCTTCAGTTCATTAGCTAACGGGGAAAGCATGTAGTTGGCTTGTGCCATGATTAACCACGTGCCGTCACTCATATCCAGTTCTTGAATAGAAGCTAACCGTCGTACTGTGCCTTCTTCCGGTTTAGGTCGGTAAACTTTAGGGAAACGTCGATGTATGCGAGAAACAATCTTCTGCGCGACGGCATGAACCTGTCTAGGAATACGATAAGACTGCTCAAGCACTTCGGACCCGCTATCCAAACTTTGGAAATACTCTACGTCTGCACCACTCCATCGGTAAATAGCTTGGTCATCGTCGCCCGCTACATACATCTTCTTGGCCTTACGGTCGAGAATATGAGCAATGTCCCACTGTAGTGGCGATAAATCTTGCGCTTCGTCCAAAAAACAAAAATCAAACTCAGGGCAAATGCGCGGAGCTTCTTCGGCAAACATCGAAAGCATATCGGTGTAATCAAGCAAACGATGCGTCTGCTTGTATTCCGAATAAGAACGATCAATAAAGTCCACTTCTATCCAAGGAAGCTCTAATAAACTAGCGTTGTATTCTGATTTAAGGTTGGTCTTTTTCAACCGGGATAGATTAATCAAACCAAGAACAGGGTGTTCCATCGTGGCCGCAGGGCCGTCTTCAATGTTTAAGTTGTTAGTGACGTTTAGCTCTATGCCGATTTTTTCAGACAGGTCATCAAAATGATCCCGCTGCATCAGGTCTTGCTTTTGTATGGCGAGAGATCGATAAGCAAAACTGTGCAAGGTTCTAAAAAAAGGAAGATCGTCAAAGCTTAAACCAAAGCGTTCGGCTGCCCGCTCTTTAGCTTCGGTTGCTGCTTTTCGAGTAAACGCTAGAAACGCTATGCGATTAGGAGGAATCCCTTTACCTAGCGCACCGTCCACCATATCAAGCAATCGAGTAGTCTTGCCTGTCCCGGGAGGACCAAAGATTCTAAACATCGGGGTTAATACTCCGCGAAGTATTCTTCTGCCCACGAAAGCCAGTGCCTTTATCGTTAGAAACACCTTTAGGTATTTTTTTTATTGTGCCGCCACTTTCCAAAAACTTAGCAACGTCGGCTTCTAATTTAACCCTAGCCTTTTCCTGTTGTGTCATTAGAAAGGCGCCTCTTCGTTTTGGCCCATGTCCGGGACACTTATAACTACATTAGATAAGTCGTAAGACGGTATTGCCCAAACGCGAATAGTTTTTCCTTTGATCTTCATAGAGGTAGCTTCGCCATTTATATCGCGCAACCGTTGAGCTATTCGATGAGACTTATACTCAAAAAAGCGCGACTTCTTTAAAAACGCTTCAAAGTCTTTTAAACGGAAATAAGTTCTGTTTTCTTCTTCATCCGTCCAAGGACGGCGCAGTAAAAGCTCCTCTTTAGCTTGAGCTTGTTGCATCAACGTACAGAACTCTTCTAAGAAATCATAAAACTGCCCTTCAATACTGGCGTCTTGAGACACCTCTATGATCGAACCATCATGCTCAGACATCTCTTGCAACAAAGTGTTAATGCGTCCTTCCCATTGATCCATTTTCATCGTGCGTGGCATAAAATCAAGCTGCTCTACACAGGATCGTTGAAAGGCTTTTTGATTCATTAGCGCATCCGTCTCAAGTTCCAAGGGCCGTGATCCGACATCCACAAACCAAACCGGAGGGGTGCTGTTGTATTTTCTAAGGTTGGCTATCACCACGCCAGAGGTAGCGGCTTCTATTCCGTACTTGCGTGTTTTACACAATTCCACATTGCAGTGATTGCAGATCGGAGTGTCCTTACACTTGTAAGCGTAGTCCTTCTTCTGTAATTGTTTAGCCACGATGTTAACTTCATCCAAGCCTAACGGCGGATCAAGATATTGCGCGTTGTAATTTAAAAACTCGCTCTCCCAAGAATCGGGATATGCCTTACGCAAGTACACACCTAGGTTAAACAAACCGTTGTTACGGCCGCCTTCTGATATTTTTTCTCGTGCCAGTATCTGTAAGCACGGAGGGCCGTCTTTTACGGGAGTCGTTGTTTCGGGTTCGATGGTTAAACTGCCTACTTGCTCTGGAGTCTGAGCATAGGTCTTGTGCATATCAAAGAATTCGTGAAGCGAGGCTGATTGCCCGTCGTCTTTAATGCCGTACCGTAAACCGTCTTCGGCATCATAATATGGCATGTTAAGAAAATTTCCCACGTCGCCCCTATCGAGGAACAGTCTCACCTGTTTGGGAAAAATTTCACAGCCTCCGTAACCTAGCGAGGCTGCGATATGTTGCAGGGTTTCCTGCATCTGCTCTGCACTGATCCAATCTGTGGTAAACAGGAAACAGTGTGCCCCACCACTCTTGCTCCGACAAACAACAAGTGGCAGGTCGAGCTTTCTTATTTTTATTATTAGTTCTTTATGATCCAGTGGGTAAGTATCGATGTCAATACATCCCCACACGCAAGAGTTATCCTCGTTTATAGGAATAATCCCCATAGCATCTCCCTTTCCAGAGAGATGCCCTTCCCAGTTATCTAGGTTGCGAGGCGCTTTAACAACTTGAGCTTTGCCTACGGATTTACCGTTTTGAGACTTACGATCTATCCGGTAAGTGCCAAATGCTGTCTTCAAGCCGTCAAAGATTTTAGAAAAAATCTCTGCGTCTTTCATCGCTAGAACGGTATGTCGCTATCGTTAACAGAAGCAGGTATCTCTTCTTCACCTTCATGTTTAACCGCAATCTCACCCGCCGTTACTGCGTTGGCAAAATCTTTAGCCTTTTTATAAAGGTCTACCCGGTTTTCTTCTATCAAAGAAGAATCAAGCGTCACATTAACTTGCGCCCATCGATTACCATCTTTCTCCCGTGCAAAAGTCTCCAACTTATAAACGTGGCTGTACCTTGCGGGAGTAAACGGGCCATTCTTGCCTTCTGCCACACGACTGCCGACAAGTGAATTCCACGCCCGAGACGGCTTCAACCCGGTTTTCTTCATACTATGACAGGCCATTTGCGTCATGCCGTTCTCAAGAAGCAATAACACGTAGTGATTATGGGTTTCTTCTAAGTATTCGCCGTTGTTACACGGACTACCATCAATCTCCTGAGTAATAATGTCCTTGTTTTGAACGTCCCTTACCGTAGTGGGCATCGGGCCTTCTGGCAAATACTCCGCTATCGGAGGGGATGTGCCACGTACTGCGGGCCAACGTAAAAAACGACGTTGATAAACACAAGGGATAACCTTGATGCCATCCGAACCTTTGAAAAAGTCCAAGGTCGCGTCATTATAAAAATCCCCATCCGCAATTCCGGGCATACTTTGTTGACCTTCACCCACTTTATTACCTTGCAAGATTTTAAGTCTCGGAAGCTGTATGTCTTCCCTGCCCATTGCAACGCCTTCACCCGCGTCTTCCTCAAACATAGCCACGTTGGCTAATGCCGTTGAGGCTTCCTCTGTTTCTTTTTCTGTTACCGCTTTTTTGTTGCTCATTTTGAACCCCTTTTAATTGATGCTCGTTGACCCGTAAAAACCCCAAATAAATCCATCGGGACTTCTTGTCCTTTTTCTAACTGTTCCTTCACAAACGCTTTCAAAGTTTGCGGATGGACCTCTTTTTTCTGATCGGGGATATACCCGTTCTTCTGAGCAAGCTCCATAAAATCAGTCGCTGATGAATCTTCACCTCGTCCAAAAGGCACCGACACTAAATTCTTGATGATGTCGTCGTGTCCTTTCTCTTTCAACCACGCAAAAGCCGCATCCCGGTGTGCAACCGGAATCCTAGCTCCATACGTTTGTTTGACCTCAAGCTTACTACCGTCGGCTAATGTAAAAGTAGTGATGCCAACCTCCGCCATCATATCGGGGAGATCACGATCGGTAAGTTCAAGTAATTTTGCTTTCGCGGTTTTAAGTTGTTCATCTAGTTCAGCAACCTTCCCCTCCCAATTTGAGACTTCTTGGGCGAGACTACTAACTGTCTTCAAACCGTCCGTGGTAACATTGTTGAATTGAGACGCGGCTTCCATATCCGCTTCCATTTCTTCTAACAAATCATTCATATATTTTCCTCTTCGTGATTAAAGGGTAGTTTTTACCCTTGACTTCCCCATATTCTCTCATATAATCTTTTATGTCAAGAGGGTAATTAAAATAATGTACAACTTTAAAACTGAACCATATGACCATCAAAAAACAGCATGGGAAGACTCGTGGACCAAGAACTTCTATTTTCTAGCTATGGAAATGGGAACGGGTAAATCCAAGGTTGCCATTGATTCCATAGGTGCGCTTTACGAACAAGACAAGATAGACACTGTCTTAATCGTTGCCCCTAAAGGAGTCTTTGACAACTGGATTCAACAAGAGATCCCTAGACATTTGCCCGATCGCATAGAAAGGACCGTGGTCCGTTGGCAACCAAACTGGACGGAAAAGTTTAAAGCCGAGATTTCTGCCGTTGCTGTGCCTAAAAACAGAGAGAAGAAGCAGTTAGTTTTTTTGGTAATGAACGTGGAAGCTATGTCCACACAAAAAGGACAAAGCACCGCGCTGCGTTTTCTGGAGCTAAACCCTAACAACATGATGATTGTGGACGAGTCTACGACGATTAAAAACCGCAAGAGTCAACGCACCAAAGCTATTGTGGCTTGTGGCCGTGCCGCCAAATACCGCCGAGTGTTGACAGGCAGCCCGATTACCAAGAGTCCTTTGGACCTGTTTAGTCAATGCGATTTTTTAGCTAACAAAGCTTTGGGCTACGATAATTTTTTTGCTTTCCAAGCGCGATACGCAGTGATGCAAAGACGGCCTAGACCCGGGGGAGGTCATTACCCGCATCTTATGGGGTACAGACGATTAGACGAACTTGGGGACAAGCTTGATAAGTTTACTTGCCGCATTTTAAAAGAAGACTGTCTTGATCTACCCGATAAAATTTACACGCGACGTAATGTGCCTTTAACGGACGAACAGGCTAAAGCTTACAATCAAATGAAAAGCTTTGCGTTGGTACAGTTGGACAACGGAGAGATGGTGACTACCGCCAGTATTTTGACGCAAATCATGCGACTTCAACAAATTACCTGTGGTTTTATCAAGCCGGACGAAGATGCTCCGATCCAGACTTTAAAGAACAACAGGCTTTCTCAACTGATGGAAATTATCGAGGAAACCTCTGGAAAGGCCCTAATATGGGCGACTTACACTCATGACATCTACGCTATCCGGGAAGCGTTGGCCGGGGTCTATGGAGAAGACAGCGTCGCTACTTATCATGGTCCTACGGCACAGGAAGACCGTCAGAATATTGTCGTTGAGTTCCAAAAAATTGACTCTCCCTTACGTTTTTTTGTGGGTCATCCTAAAACAGGCGGATACGGCATCACTTTGACTGCTGCTAACACGGTGATTTACTACAACAACAGTTACGATTTAGAGTCTCGATTGCAGTCAGAGGACAGGGCACACCGTATTGGTCAGGAAAAGTCGGTTACTTACATAGACTTAGTTAGTCCCGATACGATTGACGAAAGAATTTTGGAAGCGTTACGGAGTAAAATAAATCTGGCTCAGACCGTTTTGGGCGAAGACTTCCGGGGTTGGCTTGTCTGAGTTTTTTTGAGTTCACGAATAAACTCCACACACTCTTCTAAGTCTGCTTCTATCTGAGACAGACGGTCAATGAAGGCTAACGCTTCGTCGCCACTAATTTTTATTTTTATTTCGTTCACGACATTAACGAGGCAATGCCTTCCCGGCCTTTAATGACTTCACTGGCAGTGTCGTAAGGGAACATGGCCGCGTACTGAGAACGAGTGGTAGGGGAAGCCGCTTGTTGTCCTTGAGCCGGGGGAGGTGGAGTGGGAGCCATAGGCATAGGCGCAACCGCCGGTTGAACCAAAGGTTCGCTAGATTGTGGCGCGGGCCGTGGTGCGGCCGCTACAGGCACTTCTTCGATTGTTTCGGTTTCTTCCATTTCAAATTCAGGAGACTGTAAATATTCAGCAATGTTTTGATAAGTAGTCGAACCCAAAATAGTTTCTAATTGAGGTTGTAGCGCAAGATGAAAATCACGCACGTCTTTGGGGTTGCGTATTTTTCGCATCATTTGAGCGGCGACTTTTGGATCTTGAGCAGTTTCGATCATCAACGCCAAAGCAGCTTCGCTAGGTAACTTTTCTAAATATCTACTTGCTAATTCAGAACCTAATTTTGCTGAAACAAGCGACCCTGACGACCCCCTCAATCCAATCTTTTCTTGAATACTTCGTATAAAACTACTAAACGTGCCAGCGCCCATTGCTCTTGCACCGGCTGAAACAAACATGTTGTTATCCAAGATTTCTTGAACAAATGCTTGGTCACCCTCAAGAGTTTGTCCGCGCATAAGACTTTTGTTAATCCGTTCTCCTATATCCGTAATGGTAACTAAACCGTTACGAAACTGATCATCTATTACATTTTCTTCAACTAATACGTCTAAAATAGTTTTAGGATTTTTCTGATTGCGATTAAGCGGTGCGGTTAAAAAATTGCCGAACGCGGCAAAGTCTATAATTCCAGTGTTGGGGTTGCGTGATTTTTCAATCGCTGCATTAAGAACAACCTCTTTAAAACCGCGCACGGAGTTACCGGCGGCTGTTCCAAACTCTCCGCTGTCGGCTCTCTTGGCTATTTTTGCCAAACCCCTTAAACTTGCTTCAGGCGCATTAGTGCGTTTACTTCCATCTAAAATTGCAAGCATAGCTTCTACAGGTCTTTCGGGCACGTCTAAAAACATACGAAAAGCATCAATGTCTGCTTTCTGCGGTCCGTTGTAAATTCCTGCAAAATCTCTAGCCGGTCCCGTGGCACGTTGTACGCCCACACCACGCTTATCTTTTTTGAGTTTAAAACCGGAACCTACAATGTCGTCGCGGTATTTATCTAACTGGGCTTGCAAAGTAGAAGCGTTTTTTAAATCTTCTTCTATTGCTTTCATCCCCGGCAGTTCTAAAACTTTTTGGTATTTATTAAGGACCTGATCTAACGCATTTAGGTTTATTTCGCCGCGTTGTTTGCCTTTAGACCGAATGATTCCTTCTCGATTAGCAAACACGTCACGCAAAATGATTTCTTTTGCCCCACCCAATTCGTATTTCTTTAAAGCGCGTAACTCGTTAGCTTGCGCGGGCGTCACGTTTTTAATGGCAACGTCCATCGCTGTATCCAGTTGTTTAAAGTTTTGTGCGGTCATCGAACCCGACGTAACAATAAATTTACGAGCAAGCTCTAAAGGGTCCACGCGCTTTGCGCCGCTGGCATCCTTCGCAAGAAGTGTTCCACCAAAAGCTCTGTCAAAAACTTCGTTTTTAGCATACGACAGTGCCCGCGCATTGTTAATGGCTTGTATTTGTTTTTCTACCGCTTCAATATTTTTGGCCGTAAAGCCAAGTTCTTCTAAAGATTCTCGCGTAGGAATAGCGCCAGACTTATCAAATTTTCCACCAATCGTCATTATGTCGTTTAAAGCCCGCCGTGCCATTCCGCCGTAATAACCGGTTTGGTTTCCTCCGGCTTCTGTAGAGCCTTTTGTCCGGGCATTTCTTAACATTTGAGATCGAAACTCTAACAAACGATTAATCGGCACATAAGTATTGTCTATAATTTTTTCAATTTTTTTATTAGAATTTTTTACTAGTTTGTCGAGATTTGTAATCGAAGTGTCAATGCTGCCAAGGCGGGTAATTTTTTCATTTAAGTTGCGTTCTATTTCGTCAACGCCGCTGTTAATTTCACTAAGTTTGGAGTCATATTGACTTGCAATGTCCATTTGCTCGTCTGTCATGTCAAGCACTGCAAGACCTGTCGTTTTTTCCGTTTCTTGACGTGGGCCAAGCTCGACTAAGGCACGTTGTGCGGTTGTTTCGGCTTCTTTTAAATCACTGTTTAAAACATTAACTTGACGTTCTAAAACACTTTTCTCTCCGCGTAAGCTAGAAAGCTGTCCAAAATTGTTTTCGATTTCAGTCAGTTGTTTTTTGTAAGTGTCACGATAAAGAGGGTCTATCGATTCTTTCATAAAATCTTGAAGGTACTTTATGTATAAACCTTCGGCTGCTTGCGAACCACCTCGTGCCGGGTTAGTTTTTTCTAGCCAAAAATTAAAAATTTGTTTAACCGGCGCTTCAATACGTTTATCTATTTTTTTCCATGCCCTGTTTTCTGCTTGTTCGATTAGTTTATAGGGTCGTTCTATTCCGCTTTCTATCAAAATAGCAGCGGCGTTATCCGCATCCCCTAACACATCGCCTTCAGGCACATATTTAAAAGTGCCATCTTCTGTCACACGTTTAACACGACGACCATCTTGTCCTTTAGTGGCTAGTCGCTCACCTTGTTGCATGGCCCGTGCAATGCTGCCATTGAGAGCCGCTTCCATAAGCTGTCGATAATATTCTTCTGCACTAAGGCTGACCGCTTGCATGACGGCAGGACTATCAAACTGAGCAAGGTTGTCTAAAATTGCCCCCATTTGTTGTACCGCTTCGGTAGATTGTCTAGCTAACTGTTTTTTACCACGATCAAGAGCGGGCGATCCCGACATGTCTGTTAACGTCGCTTGAAATATTTGCATAATTTCATCGCCAGTTTTTTCATAACCTGAAAACGGCGGAAGATTTTTTTCTCCTAACAACTCTTTGGGTATGCCCACGTCATCGGACTCTAATCTTCTGGCAATTTCTGCTGTGTCCACACCTTTGTACTCAGGAGGTTTAGGCCCCCTATCTGCTACGGGAGTAGCGTTATAACGAGCCAATCGTTGTTCGTGAGCGGCTTGGCGTCCTGCGTCAACGTCATCTACTATTTGAGTTAAAACTTTAATCACTTGGTTTTCAGCAGCACCTTCGCCCGCCGCTGCCGCACGTGCAGCTTCCCGTCTACCAATAGCATAAGCTATCCCTACCGGAGAAAAACCCGTTGCAATTTCAGCAGGAATTCTTAAATACAAGTTGCCCGGATCAACCGTTTCAGCGACGGCTCCGGCTGCGCCCATTGCCGTACCTGCCGCCACAGCACCTGTTGCGCCTAGTTTAGGTGAACTAGCTCTCGCCGCTCTCGCCGTAGTCGCGCTTTTTTCTAAATTTCTTACCGCTTTTGCTAGGCTTGTTGCCATGCCTACATTGCTGGCCGCGTTTTCAAACAAAAAAGTTGAACCTAAGTTGACAGGACTTACGTTGGGTACAAAGGCCCCTGTGCCCGCTTGTTGGATTTCTCCTCGGAGACCCAAACCTAATGCTTTCCCTAACCCTGTTTTAGCAGCACTTTCAATGGCACGGGTGTAAGCGAAAGGCGAGGCTAATGCGCCAATGGTAAACCCGGCAGTTTCGCCAAAGACCCGGCCCTTTTGTGCAGAAGGGAGCAATTGTTGATCTTGACGACCAAGGTCTAAAGTTTCTTTAAGTTTATCTATACCCGCACGAGCCGGTATTGCGGCAGCCGTTGTGCCCCCGATAAGTCCGATCAAACCTCCTGTGACAAAACCAAGTCCTGCACCAATAGTAGAGCCAACGCCGTAACCTGCTGCTGCTCCAAGGGGACCACGCCCGACAATAGTTCCTAACCCCGATCCTATTCGCCCGCCAATATCCGCACCAACACGCGCCCCGGTTCGTGCGCCAATACCACCGGCTGTTGTTCCTGCCGTACCACTAACTACACCAACGGGAAGGGTAGTCGCTAATTCTTCAAAGGCCGCACCATATGCTCCTTGATCACTTACATTAGCCACGTTGTATTGGATAATGTCTTCATCTGTTAACCCTGCTTTGCGGGCCGCGTCGTAATCGTAGTTGCGCCTTTGAGAAACGTATTGGGCAATGTCCGCTGCGTTCAGCCCTTCGACTTGTGCGGCACGAAGGTCGTACTGAAGTTGCGGATTGTTGTCAAAAGGAGAAGCCATTAAGAGCGCCTTCGGTTTATAGGTCCGCCTTGACTAGCCAAAATAGCGGACCTAAGTGAGCTTTCTTCAAAAGACCTGTCTTCCATTCCCGGAAGGGGTAGCATCCTGCGTGACAATAGAGCTTGGCCCACGTTACCCTGCGCGTTACCCAAACCTCGTTCAAACATGGACGGATCAGGCTTGTCTAATTTGCCTAATCCGATCTCATACGACTTAATTATTTTGTTGTAGTTATCAAGCAAAGGAGTCAAAGAAGTTAAATCTTCTCGCGCCCCAATAATTACTTTTTGATTATAAGCTTGTGGTGCTTCTAGCACACTTGTAGCCAAACTTTGAACCTCTTGCAGTTGATTCCGCATAGTCTGCAATTTAACAAGCGTAGTCTCGTCCATTTTAAACGCACCCGGTTGAGCGATTTCTTCAGCCAACGCTTGAATTTCAATAGCTAACGGTCGGCCAGACGTTGAAGAGTTTCGTATAAAGCGTTGCGTCATGTTAGATACGGCTCTTAATTGCTCGGAAGCTTGGTCTACCTCTATAAATGGCGCAGAGGTAGGTAACCCAAATTCTCGTCCAGTTTCTGCACCTACGTTTAAAACTCTTTTTAACCCACTTATGGGGCCGGTAGCATCTTCAAAACTTAACGTCTCATCAACAATAAAACCTTCTGGAGGAGGGGTAGGTTCCAAGGCTGAACGAGGTTGCTCCATCATTCTTTTTTGAAAGGCTGTCATTTGAGGGTCACCTCCTTCAGCCATTTTTACAACAGCACCCCCTTGAGCAAACATCGGTCCGACGTTTTGTTCATAAAGCCTAGCTGCTTCAACCACGGCACTTGGTAGAGAGGGATTGCTATACGTGGACATTCCCGTACTAGGATCAAAAACGCGAGAAGGGCGGCTCAAAACTTCAATAGACTGAATAATTTGTTGCGCTTCGCTGGGTGAGGACAAGCCTCTACCAAATCGGTCTAAGGCGTCCGTATTAGATAAAACGCCGCGCATAATACCTTCTTGACTGCCCCCAAATAGTTTACTGTAATCTGTTTGAAGACTTTGAATAGCTTCGATACGATCTGTTCCTGCTTGATATCCCCGAATGCCAAGATCTACACTTTCATTTTCTACTTTAGCTCTAGCCAGTTCTTCCGAAAGTTTACGATTTGCCTCTCGGAATCGTTGCATAAAGCTTGCTTCTTCTTGTTTTAACTGCAAAGACTCCTCTTGAATATTAAAACCAAATTTTTGAGCTTCGCGGGCTATATCAAAAGCAGTGGTTCCTACTCCAAAACCTGTATCTATTCCAAGTACACTATTTGCAACTGCGTTAATTATTCCACGTTCTCCACCACGCAACGCTTCTCTCTGGCGTACTAACTCTGTGAACTGATCCCTGCCTAATTCTTCGGCAAACTCATCATTAGCTAACAGTCTATCCAACTGACGAGTAAATTCACTTTCTCCTTGGGCAATTCTTTCTCGTTGCATTTCTAATTGATGTAGCTGCTCGTCATCTTGCAAGTCGGCCCGCTTTTGTAAGTCCAAACGCATAGAAGCACGTTGTTCCAGACCGCGCAGACCTATCAAATCTCCTTCAGCTATCTTTCGAGCTTCAATCTGACCCAGTTCAAATTCATTTAGTTGTCCATCACGTTTTAGTTGAGCAACCATCCGGTCGTCAATAAGCCCCGTTTCAACTTCCCCTCTTTCGTTAATAAGATCTATTTCAACCCCGCCGCGTTTTAAAATTTCTTCTATACGTCGGGTCGTGTCTTTATCAAACAAGCGTTCAGTTAAGCTGTTTCTTTCTGTAGCTAATCGTTCTTGAAGTTGCCGATCGCTTTCACCTTCGGTTCGTTGAAACCTTCGATTAAGTTCGTTTTCACGTCCCGTAAAGCGTAGCCCCTCTACTTGACTCGCTAAAGCTCCTGCGCCCCGGAACATATCGGATTGAATGCCCCGTGCAGCGCCAATTCTAGCCGCCTCGGCCGCTTCAGCGGACTGTAACGCTCCCGCTGCTGCCCCACGCTCTATGTTACGCAATTCCCTAGCTCCGGCTCCTGCGCTTGCGACTACTGGTTGAGCAGCAGAAGCAAGCTGCGAAGCTAAAGGCTTGCCCGCCATCGACTGCCCTGTGCGAGGGTCTGTGCCAGAAGCAAGGTTCAAACCCGCTTGAGCAATATCAAAATAAAGTTTGGACTGTAAATCTTGTTTAGTTTGATCAGTATCGCCCAACAGGCGTTGATAAATGGGCATACGCGCATCCACCATTGAACCAAATTCATCTGCCGTGGAAGGAGCCGTAAGTGCTTGATATTGATTTAAAATATTAGAAAGGTCAGGAGTCCCTCCGTTAGCAAATCTTTGCACCGGACCACCTGCGTTCATTTCAGGTATGACTTCCTCTACGGACTGACTCATCATTAGTTCGCCAATGCCCTGCCCCATCGGAGTAGGTACGCCCATCTCGGTTTCCATGTCAACTTCGCCAGAAATGCCTTGCATCAATTCGCCAATGCCAGAGTCCATTGCGCCCTGCTCTGTCATCATAATCGTAGGCTGAACAAGCGTTAAAACAGATTCAGGAGTAGCCGAAGCGTCACGTTCTCCTACAAAGTTAGCCAGTTCGTCATAACGCTCTTGTAAAGTCCGGTCATCACCACGCATGGCGTCGATCAATTCTTCGGTGCTGTCAGCGGTGTCTATACCCGTCATCATTTCGTCAAGATATTCTTGACCTAACGCTTCTCCCTGTTGTGCCGCCGCATTTTCTGCCACTTGCACTTGAGCTTCCGGGGCTGGACCGGGAGCCGGGAGCATAGGAGGGGGCATCATTGCCGGGTCCATCATGGGCATAGGTTGGCCGCCATTTGCCAAACGGTTCATTTGAGCGCGTAAATAATCTTTTTCTCGCAGATCACGGGCATATTCTTCCCGTGCATCAATCCGTCCCGCGCCACTACCGTGTGTTCTCGGTGCAATTCGGTAAATCTCGTCGTCAACATTACGGATGGTGCGCTCGTCATGACGCATCAAGCCGCCGCGATTCATAAACATTGGTCGATTGAGTATTGTCATATTAGAAGCCCATTCCCATAGTCCGCGCTCCTTGTACTGCGCCGAGTCCTGCTATGCCGAGTCCCAAAACCTGTTGTGCTGTAGAAGGTTGTTGCCCGCCGCCTTGCGTCGTAATAGTAGCTTGGCTAGTCGGTGTACCGCGAGAAATGTCCGACAAGAAACCAAGCTGTTGATAAGGGGCGGCTAGTCTTTCTACGTTGCTTTGTCTGACCGCATCTAGCTCTGCCTGTTGCTGTCCACGTTGCATAGCACCTAATGCGGTAAGCGTTTGAATGTCACTTAGGTTTGAGCTTTGTGCTAACTGGCCTAACCCGGCCTGTTGTAAACCAAGGTTGGCGGCCTGTGTGCCGAGGCCCGCGTACTGTCCAGCAAGAGAACCGAGTCCTTGCCCAATGCTTTGCATCTGCCCAATATCAGCCTGACTAAGCTGCCCGTAACCAATTCCCAAATCGCCAATACCCTGAGAGGCCGCTAACCGACGGTTCTGCGTGTTCTCAAACGCCTGTTGTGCCGCGTTCCGTGCAGACTCATAACCTTGCTGACGCAGGTTACCGGCGGCTCTACCTTGCTCTCGTAATATATTGGCAGCCAGTTCAGAATCCATAATGCCGGAGCGCGATCCACCAAACGCACCACTAGCCACGGCATTGGCGCGTTGCTGTTGAAGCTGCACATCACCTTGATTTTGGATATCTTGCAAGGTTTGTTGGACCACTGCATCTTCATAAGGGTTTTCAAAACTAGACACTTGCGTAGAAGGGTCGAACGTCCCGGCACTGGCAAGCATTCCTTCGCCCGCAGCCGTTTGATACTGATAAGGAATCTCACGTAGCTGTTGAGCTAACCGTCCAGACTCTAATAAATACTCTTGGCCCTGTCCTAACGTAGGAAGCGCCGCGTTTTGAATCATGCCTTGCCCAGCAGTAACTTGATTTAAGCCACCTTGCAGATAAGGAGCGTAAGCGCCTAGCCCTGCTTGTCCCATCGTTGCCGCTTGTTTTTCTAATCCGGTAAGCCCCGCTACTTGATACGCAGGAGGAAGCGCCGACTCGTCTGTCAATCGGGCGGTTACAAGGTCTTTAACGTCTTTGAGAGTGCCCAGACGGTACGCTTCGACCCTAGGATCTTCTCTGACTATCTGTGTGGTGGTTTCATTAGCCATTAGGCAACGCCCTCGTAACTACGCATTATTTCATACATTTTTTTAACGCCTTGATTTCTGTTGCCGTTTCCTGCACCGCGCACCGCTTGTGCGGTCATTACAAATTCGCCGTCAGATAACATGGCCGGAATGTCGTCAGAGGTCCCTGTACCGGGTCCCGCTATTGCGCCATCCCTACGTGGAAAGTCTGAAGTAGAGCCACCTTCGGCGGCGCCGTAAGGCTTGCCTCCTAAGTTATAAGGCGCTCCGGCATAAAATACTCGATAAGCTTGTGGATCGGCGGACAGTAAGTCGAAACCACTTTGACCGCCCATATCAAAAGGATCGGGTGGCGCGGGAATGTCCTCGCCTTCAAAGCCTCCGCTTAAACCTAATGCCCCAAGTCCCGCAGCCGCTAATGGGCCATATTGACGTAGCATGTTAGGGTTAAAACCTTTTGTTTTTCCGTACATCTCTACTAAGGCCGGATAATCTTTTAAAGTAATTGTTTCGCCTAATTGTTCAAAAACTTTTTCTTTTACTTGTCCAAAAGTTGCTTCAGGACCTAACCCAAATTTAGAACGCATAATTTCGTCTGGCGAATAACTGGAAGGTAAAAAAGCGTCTTTACCCGCTTCAAAAAAACTTTTATCTCCCGGCGTAACCATATCCTTTAAAGAGCTAAAAAATCCCGGTGGTTTTTGAACAGGTTGCGGTCCAAATCTTTGAGCCATATCGTCTGCAAAATTAAAAGCAGTATCCGCAACTACGTTAGTTTCTGCGATACCTCCTCCCGTAGGTTTAACAACGGGTTGTGCTGTGCCGCTTGCTGCACTTGCTGTATCCGTTCCCGATACGCCTCCCCTAAACCCTTGGTTGACGTTGTCTGGAGCAAATAAATCCGTTGTCGTTGGCGTCATTACGGTTTTATTAGCCGCAGGAGCAGCAACTGCTGTTGGTCGAGGGGCGGTTATCGTCTGCTGCATGTTCTGAGGTAGCGAGACGTTTGGCTGTCGTTGAGCCGCCGCTAAATTTTGCGTTGTATTTGCGCCCGGTATATTGGCTACAGGAGCATTCGTAGCTCCTGTTACCGTAGTAGACCCTGCCGGAGCAACCGGAGGCGGTAACGCTTGATTAGCCGCTTGTGCCGCAGTTTGATTAAGCGCCGCTGCTTGTGATGCTCTCATTGCGTCGGGTAAGCCAGACTGCACCCCCGCTCTAAAGCCCGCCCCTAATGTGCCGCCTTGCATTTTAGAGCCAATGGCTCCGGTAACGCCTTTAAACAGTCCTGCGGTTAAACCGCCTATAGCACCCATCTTGAGCGCGTCTTTGAGACTGCCGCCCTGTATCAAGGTGCCTATGCCGCTACCTAAAGCAGAACCCGCAATCACACCAAGCGGTGTAAAAGATAACCCAATAGATAACGCAATGGGCGCTACCTTCTTAATAACTTTGACTACTTTCTTAACGGCTTTTTTAAGCCCTCTAAACAGCTTTTTGAGAAAAAACTCAGGCTGGCCGGTTACAGGGTTAATTGAATTAAGTTCGCTACCCACCACGTATCGTTCGGGATCTATGCCCATTGAACGCATTTGATTAAATAACGTAGCTTTTAATCGTGGGTTTTCATCAAACACTGCCATCGGGATAACTGTTTCTCCCTCGGCGGCGTGAACCATGTAGGTATCTTCATAACGGCCGTATTCTGCAAGCTGATCAGCTACAGACCGAACGCTACCAATACCGCTTGCAGGTATTCTTTCGTCGGTGTCTGCCCAATCTCCGGTCGTTGCCGTAAGAAAAGAAGCAATACCGCCTTCGGGAACTTCCATTGATTCTGGTCGCACAAAATCGTTCACAAAAAGACTCCGTTATTATTCTGTCTATTATTGCTCAAAGTAGAGATATTGTCACTTCTCATACGGTAACTGTTACCTGCCCAACTGCCGTCGTAGCCGACGTGCCCGCTAGGTAGGCTTGATTCGCTAATGTAATGTGCAGGACTCCGTTAACTTGGAACACTGCGCCTATTTCTAAGCCTTGGTTATTCTCTTGTAAATTCGTCAGCGTAAGGGTCGTGGCCCGTAGATCGCCGGGATTCTGCACCTGTTGAAGAAACACAGAGAACGCTCTAACAACCTCGGCGGTGTAGTTCTGGCTGTAATCAGCCGGAGCTTGCGGAAATAACGGCCTTACGACCTTGCGGGTACTCATCGAGGCCGATTCCTGTCATCGCGGTCTTTTGGATTTTCGTAATCGTCAAAGCGCCTTGGTTCGGGTAAAACACGGCGATTGGCGTTTACCTTTCTATTAGGGTCTTTAACCGTTTGTTCTAGCCTAGCCATGCTTTCTTCAAGTCTAATATCTTCCGCTAATTGGTTAGGTGTTTTTGCTTTTAGACGGCTTATTCTAGGAATCCCCGGAATAATACTAAGCACCGATAACGTGGCTAACTGTTTTAAAGAATCAGAAGCGGCTATGTCCCCTATTTTTTCTGCTTCTAAAGCGCGGGCCGCTAACATATTTGCGTCGGCTATCCCTGCGGCTATCCCTACTGGAGGCACAAAAGTCTCTAACGCGGCTTGTAACGGCGCTTCTTTTAAACCCTGTAAAGTACCTGTAACCATGTTTTTAGCGTCTTCCATTACGCCCGATGGAGTTTGTTCTTGGATATATTCAAACACGGTTTCGGGCATTTCTTTAGCCCCCGCAAAAAAAGCTTTTACTTTTTCAGAAATGCTGCCTATACCTCGGTCTATATCTGGCATCACCAGTCCTCCGTCAGCCATAGGGTTTGACGACCTAAAATAATCTTCATTTGTTTTTGTTTTAAACAACTCTTTTATCTTACTGGGTATAAATGCAGAAATTGTTGTAAAAATATCCATTAACCCCGTTTCTTTTT